>JAEEGL012847139.1_pt1 | contig 39884 bp, 38 predicted proteins | sample 9134231 | NCBI WGS metagenome assembly JAEEGL01 (sample SAMN16246548, study PRJNA631951) | gut metagenome | biome: gut microbiome; feature: rumen; material: fiber-attached | host: Bos | place: Iran: Karaj | collected 2018-10
AACGGAAAGCCAGGATTATTTACTGATATAGCTGATAAACCACAACCATAAGAAGAGTGAAAACTCTTCTTTTTTGTTTATAAAAAGAAAAATGATTCAGATTTGTCGCACCTCACATTTATTGTTTTGTCATTGGAGGGATGGACTAGAATATTTAGATGTCGTTAATGAAAAAAGTAAATATTAATAAACAAAAAGAATTATATGGAGGAGGTATAAGTGCTGCATTTATATCTTCTTTATTAAAAGGCTTTAATATATTTACTGATTTAGGAAGATATTTTGGATCATCCGTAAGAAGACTTGCCACTAAAAACATATGTAGATAAAACAAGCATTTGCTTGTTTTTTCTTTACTATTATATTTACAGGTTTATTTATTATGAATAATAATTATGTTACAATTATATGTGCGTAGAGGAGATTATTATGGATAATAAAGAAGAAGTAAAAGTAGAAGAACAAGTATTTGGTTCTCCAATTGATAATGGTAAAACAAAAGATTTAAGAGAAAGTGTTAATGAAATGCAAACATTTCTAGATGAACCAAAAAGTACAAATGGTAGTAAAGCTCTATTAATAGTTATAATTATTTTAGTAGTTATTTCATTAGGTTTAGGTGGATATATTGCATATGATAAAGTATTTAATAAAGGATGCAATAAATGTAATGTGGCTCCTATAACTATTAAAGATAAATATAATGCCTTCTTAGATAAGATTAAAGAAAGAGATTATTCTGAATATGTTTCATTTGATTATAGAGAAAATGATGAAGATAAAAGAGTAGAATATGTTCTTGGAACAGATAATATACTTTATGTTTTAAATAATAATGAAGGAGAAATAACTATTCCTGGTGCTAAAGGTAATGGTGGAGAATTTAAAGGTAAATCTACTAATATAGATGAAGTTGTTAGAATCTTTAAAATAAATCATACTGATGGTACTGGAAGTATAGAAAAGGAAGCAGAAGGATTATTACTATTAAAAGAAAGTGGTAAATTAACTATTATTAGACATCCTGAAAAAGAAGAAATAAAGGAAGAAGAATTAGATGATGAATATATAGTTGATGTATATACACCACTATATAATATTTCTCAAACTATATTAATAGATATAGAAGGAAATACTAGTGTATTAAAATAAAAACTTACTTTTAGTAAGTTTTTTATTATGATATAATTTTTGTAGGTGAATAATATGAATTACATCAAAGGTTTATTTAAAAAAATTATATTTAAATCTGATAATGGTTATATTATTGGTTTGTTTAGAGTAAAAGATGCTTCTAATGAACTAGAAGAATATATAAATAAAACTATTACTATTACTGGATACTTTCACGAACTATCTATAGATGATAGTTATATTATGAATGGTGAAATCGTTAATAATCCTAAATATGGTATCCAGTTTAATGTAAAAAGTTATGAAAGAAATATACCTAAAGGAAAAGAAGCAATAGTAGATTTTTTATCAGGAGGTTTATTTAAAGGAGTTGGAGAAAAGACTGCTATAGCAATAGTAGATACTTTAGGGGATGATACTCTAAGACTAATCGAAGAAGATTATTCTAATTTATTATTAGTACCATCTATTAAAGAATCTAAAGCTAAAACTATTCATGAAACTCTTTTAAAATATAATGAAAGTTATAATACTATTTTATATTTAAATGAATTAGGTTTTAATACTAATGATTCTCTTAAAATATATAATGAATTTAAAGATAGAGTAATGGAGATAATAAAAGAAAATGTATATATAATATGTGATTTTATTAGTGATATTACTTTTCCTAAAATAGAAAAAATAAGATCTAATTTAGGTATAAAAGATGATGATAAAAATAGAATTATATATTTAATAGAGTATGTAATAAAGAATTATATATTTAATACTGGAGATACTTATTTTCTAAAAGAAGATATTTATTCTGATGTATTAAAACAATTATCTTTTGATTTTTCTTTAGAGGATTTAGAAATATATTTAAATGAATTAGAGGATCTAGGTAAAATAGTTAAAAATGATAATAAGTATTACTTATTTGAATATTATTTTGCAGAAGATAATATAGCTAATTTTATTGCATATTTATCTAATAGAAAGAATAATATAAGAAAATTAGATAATGTAGTAGAGGAAGTAGAATTAGAGTTTAATATTAAATATAATGAAATGCAAAAGAAGGCTATTAAAGAGTCATTATTATCTAATTTTAATATTATATCTGGTGGACCTGGAACAGGTAAAACAACTATTATTAAAGGCATTCTAGAGACATATAAGAGAGTTTATAAATTAAATAATATGGATATGCTTGCTAAAGTAATGCTTCTTGCTCCAACAGGTAGAGCAGCTAAAAGAATGAGTGAATCATCTTTATTTAAATCTAGTACTATTCATAGATTTTTAAAGTGGGATAAAGAAAATGATAAATTCATGATAAATGAAGAGAATAAATCTAATGTAGAACTTCTTATAATAGATGAAGTATCTATGATAGACACATTACTACTTAATAATCTTATATTAGGTTTAAATAGAAATGTAAATATAGTTATGATTGGTGATTATAATCAATTAGAATCAGTAGCTCCAGGTAAAGTATTAAAAGATCTAATAGATTCAGATATGTTATCTGTTACATTCTTAAATGAATTATATAGACAGGAAGAAAACTCTTATATAGCTACTTTAGCTAAAGAAATAAGAGATAATAATTTAGATGAAGATTTTACTCTAAAAAAGGATGATTATAACTTTATAGAATGTAATTCTAATAATTTATTAGAATACACTAAAAAACTAGTTTTAAAGGCTATAGAAAAGGGTTATAACTCATATGATATACAAATACTTGCTCCTATGTATAAAGGTATAAATGGTATAGATAATTTAAATATAATGTTAGAAAAAGTATTTAATCCAGATGATAAACCTAGTATTAGATATTACAATACTATTTATAAAGTAGATGATAAAGTGTTAAAACTAGAAAATGATCCAGATAACAATGTATTTAATGGTGATATTGGATATATTACTGAAATAGAAGATGATGAAGTACATATTAATTTTGATGGTACTGTTGTTATATATAAATATAAAGATTTAGGTACTATTAAACATGCTTATGCTATATCAGTTCATAAATCTCAAGGTAGTGAATTTAATTTAGTTATTATGCCTATTATTAGATCATATAAAATAATGCTTTATAAGAAACTAATATATACTGGTATTACAAGAGCAAAGCATTCTTTAACTATAGTAGGAGAATTAGATGCATTTAAGTATGCTATTAATAATACTAATTCTTATGAAAGAAGAACTGGTTTAAAAGATAAAATAATAAAAAATATACTTGAAAGTAATCAATAATATTTATATAATATATAGTCAAATAAGGAGAACTTCATATGATTAAAGATAGATTAAAAGAAATAAAAAAAGATACTTCTGTTTTTGGATATTATGTTCCAATTAGTATACCTGAATTTGGAAAAAATTTATTTGATGGCTTTAACGGAAATACAAGTTTACCTCGTTTTATAGTAACTGGTAAACCATTAACTTTAGAAGAAATAAAAGCAAATATTAAATTTCCTAAAAATTATGAATATGATGATATTATAACTAATATATTTATTGGTTATACTAAAAGCGGATATGATTTAGATGGTGTTCAATTATTAGGAGAATGCCAATTTTATTGCTCTGTAGATAATCTTAAAAAACTATATACTTTTTTAGAAAAGAAATATAAAGAAGCAAATACTGCATATGGAAAATATGTTTTAATGGCTATGAATACTGAAGATGATTTTGGTATTAAAATAGAATATTCAGAAGGTGAAGTAAATAGAGTAAAAAAATATATTGAAAAGAAATTATATGATGTTAAAGAAGAAATAATAGATTATATAAAAGAGGAATTTAGTGTTTTACCTTATGCAATACTTAAATTTAATAAATATAAAGTATATTATAGTGCTACTAATGATCCTAATAATGTAATTCCAATATTTATTGATAAAGATAAACCCGATGATTCTATTATAGATGTAGGACAATTTAGCACGGTAATGAGAAACTCTGGTTATGAAGCAGCTTGTGGTAATTTTACTGATGTACGTATTACAAGTCCACAATTCTTAATACATGGTATTAGAAGTGGTAATGGTACTATGTATGGAATAAGAGCATGGGTAAAAGAACCAAAAGAATATATTAAAAGTATGAAACCACCAAAAGTATATAAAGATGAAGATAAATAAAATGAGTATTATTACTCATTTTTTTATATTAAAAAATTTGCATTTATTTCATTTATAGTGTATTATATTTCAACGTCAAAGGGGAAAATATTATGGAAAAGACAAAAAATAAAGAAAAGAAATATGTTGGATTAATTGTAGATAATTATCAAACACTTGCAATAAATAAAAAAGCAGGTACACATACTATTAAGACACTTCATAATGATTCTGAAAGTATTTTATTTGATTGTACCAAAGCAGAACAATCAAGACTATTTAAACAAGTTAATAGAGGTTATAAAGTAGACTTTACACTTGTATGTGGTAAGATTAGTTTCTATGTTGAAAAAGAGGCCGCTATAGAAATACTTAAGTTCCAAGAGGATTGTTTAACTAGAGTTCAAGAAGCTAAGAATGCATATGATGCTGCTATTATTAACCATAAACCTATGGATGATATTTTTAAGGCAGAAAAAAGATATGATAGAATTAATGATAATGTTACTAAAAGAGTATTATATTTTATAAAGAAAAACTATTTAAATAGTATTTCACCATATGCTTATGTTTCTTTCTATGATTTAGGTGATTATTCTGGATCATATTATGATGAATGCAATAGTAATTATTCTTCTGCTGCAGATTGCAGCTTTGATAAACCATTTGCAAGTGGAATAATTGATATTAATGACTTTGTAAGTAAATTAAATAGCCTTGGATATATTGAAGGTATTAATCCAGGTGATGCATCAATTAGTAAACCACTTGATTATATGAATCAAAGTTTTAAAGAAGGTTCATCATCATATTTTGGATATGCTATTACTCATTCTCCTAAAGCTTTAAGAGGAAGAACTAAAACAAGTAAATAATTGCTTGTTTTTTTATTTGTAAAATAAAGTTAATAAACCATTATAATTATTTATTATATGGTATAATTAATATAGTAGGAGTTGACTAACATGGATATATTCTCTGGATTAACAGTTATGGAAATAATAATAGTTTTAGCTATAACTATACTTCCTAGTATATTATTATTCTCATTAATAATGTATTCTGATAGAAAATCTAAAGAACCTGTTACTATGATATTAGTAGCAGTCTTATCAGGTATATTTACTATATGTATATCTTTATTAATAGATAAATATATTCTTAGATCTAATTTCTTTAATAATTTATTTACTACATATAATACACTTAATTTTACTAGAATATCTATTCTGGCTTTAGTAGAGGAATTTGCTAAATTAATAGCATTATATGTATTTATATCTCATAATAAAAACTATGATGATATATATGATGGTTTTGTATATTCATCTGTTATTGCATTATCATTTGCATTAATAGAAACATTCTTATATGTAGTAAGGGAAGACTCTTATCAATTAATGTCTTCTTTAGCATTACTTAGAAACTTTACTACAATACCACTTCATATTACTTGTGGTATTGTAATGGGATATTATGTTTCTATATCTAAATTTTCTAGACTTAAGAATAAAAAAACTATATCTTTAATAAAAGGTTTATTTATACCTATGATAATACATACAACATATAATATATTCTTTAGTATTATATCTGATACTAAAGGAACATCTATGTATAATTTAATAATAATAGCTTTATTTATACTTAGTATTTATTTAATAGGAATATTATATATTGTTAAGATAAATGATTTAAATAAAATATTTATTAATAATAGGATTTATCCTAAAAAGTTTAGATTTTTAATGAATAAAAGGGAATATACATTGAAGGGATTAAATAAATGAAACCAGATGCATACTATAAAGATATATATTCTATAGATTATAACGAATTAAAAGAACTTGGATATAAGAATTTATTCTTTGATGTAGATAATACTATTATTCCATATACACATACTAAAGTTACTAATAAAGAAATTGAATTATTTAAAAAATTAAAAAAAGATTTTAATCTTGTTATAGTTTCTAATTCTAATAGTAAAAGAGTTAATTCTATAATAGAAGATCTTTGTATTACAGGATATACATCTTCTATGAAACCATTAAATAAAACATATAATAAGATTAAAAAGAAATATAAAAAGAAAGAATCTATTTTTATTGGAGATCAATTTATGACTGATGTATGGGGAGCTCATAAAAATGGATTTAAAGTAATATTAGTAGATAGAATTGAAAGTAAAGAACCATTTACTACAAAGTTTTGGAGATCTATAGAAGTAAAAGTAATTAATAAACTTAGAAGAAATAATGATTTTCAAATAGGAGATTATTATAAACTAAAAAAATAGGCTAATGCCTATTTTTCATTTTTTTCTAGAGTTCTTTTTTCTCTTGTTGTAATTCTTACTTTAACTCCATCAATTGTAACGTTTTGTAAGTTAGTTTTTTGTATTTTATTACCTTGGTTTTTAGCATGTGATCTACTATTACCAAAGTTTGGTTTTTTACTTGATATTTTAGTTGCCATATATAAATTCCTCCTTCAAAAATTTGTCTACAATTAACTTTATCATATTATTTTATTTTAGTCAATTATTTGTTATAATTTAAGTAAAGAAAGGATCATTCTTATGTTTATACCTTTAGGAATAAAAACTGATTATGAGATACTAGGCAGTTTAATAAAACTACCTGATTTAATTATGTTTTTAAAACAAAATAATATTAAAGCATTTGGTATAGTAGATAATAATTTATCTTATGTTATGGAATGCCTTTCATTATGTGAAAAAGAAGATATAAAACCAATATGTGGTTTAGAAGTAGAAATAGATGATTTAAAGGTTTATTTGTATGCTAAAAACTATGATGGATATAGAGAATTATGCAATTTATATAATAATGAGGTAAGTATTACAAGTATTAATAAATGTACTAATATATTTGTTATTATTCCAGATGAATCTATTATTTTATATGATGTTATTAATATTGATAAATATAAAGGTTCTTCTTTTGAATTTAATATATCTAGATGTATAAATGAAAAAGATGAAAGTTATCTAGAATATTTATATTTAATTAAGAATGGCAAAACTCTAAAAGATTCTGATTATATATCTACTAGTAGTCATATTATTATAGGTAAAGATAATAAAATATTTGATGAAATATATAATAAAGTAGATATTTCTATTAAAAAAAGTGATCTATTACCAAAGTATGATTTAGAGGGAAAATATAGTGCAAAAGATTATTTAAAATCTTTATGTGAAAAAGGTTTAAGTAAGAGATTTAATGGTAATATTTCTAAAGAATATTTAGATAGATTATATTATGAATTAGATATTATTCATAAAATGGGATTTGATGATTATTTTCTTATAGTATGGGATTATATTAAGTATGCTAAAAAGAATGATATTTTAGTAGGACCTGGAAGAGGATCTGCTGCAGGATCACTTGTATCTTATACTCTTGGAATAACAGATGTAGATCCTTTAAAGTATAATTTATACTTTGAAAGATTTTTAAATCCTGAGAGAGTAACTATGCCTGATATAGATGTTGATTTTGATGCTAAAAGAAGAAATGAAGTAATAGATTATGTAAAAAATAAATATGGAGAAAAAAGAACACTTCAAATAGTTACTTATTCTACATTAAAATCAAAGATGGTATTAAAAGATGTTTCTAGAGTATTTGATAATGATATAGATAGTTTTATTAAATTATTTGATGCTAATAAAACATTAAATGAAAATATAGAAAATAAAAATATAAAATCAAGAATTGAAAGTGATCCACTTTTATCAAAGATATTTAATATTTCTTTAAAATTAGAAGGTTTAAAAAGACAAACATCTATTCATGCAGCTGGTGTAGTTATATCTTCTAAAGATTTAGATAGTTATGTTCCTATAATTAAAAATGAAGATATTTCTTTAGTAGGATATACAATGGATTATCTTGAAAGACTAGGATTATTAAAAATGGATTTCTTAGCATTAGCTAACCTTACATTCATAGATAGTTTAACTAAAAAAGTAGGTTTAAATATTAAAGAAATCCCATTAGATGATAAAGATACTTTTAATATATTTAATGATGCTAATACTGATGGAATATTCCAGTTTGAGAGTAATGGTATTAAAGAAGTATTAAAGAAATTTAATATTAGATCATTTAATGATATTGTTTCTTTAAATGCATTATATAGACCAGGACCTATGGATAATATTGATTCATATATAAGAAGAAAAGAAGGAAAAGAAACAATAGATTATATAGATTCTTCTTTAGAAGAAATTTTAAAAGAAACATATGGAACAATAGTATATCAAGAACAAATAATGCAAATAGCTTCTAAAATGGCTTCTTATTCTTTAGGAGAAGCTGATTTACTTAGAAGAATAATGTCTAAAAAGAAAATAGAATTAATGGATGAAGAAAAAGAAAAATTTATATCTAAAGCAATTAAAAATGGATATAGTGAAACAGTATCTACTAAAGTATTTGATTTAATATATAAGTTTTCCTCATATGGATTTAACAAATCACATTCAGTTTGCTATTCAATTATTGCATATCAAATGGCCTATTTAAAAGCTCATTATAGAAAAGAATTTATGCTTGAAATGCTTAACTCTGTTATTAAAAATGATGTTAAAACTAAAGAATATATCTCTGATTTAAGAAAGAATAATATAGAGGTATTAAAACCAGATATTAATAAGAGTTCTAATGAATATATAATAGATAATAATAAAATATTATTACCATTAACGTCTATTAAAAATATATCTGAATTACAAGTTAAGAAATTTATAGAAAAAAGAGATGATACTCAAAAAGATTTCTTTGATTATATAAAAATATTAAATGAAATAGGTTTTACTAAAAAAGAAATAAGTGCATTAATTGATGCATCAGCATTTGATTATTTAGGTATTAATCATAAATCATTAGATGAAAACTTAGATAATGCAATTAATTATGCTAAATTATCTAATGATTTAGATGATGATTCAATTGATAAACCAATACTAAAATTAACTGATGAATATACTAAAGATGAACTTCTTGAAAAAGAATATAATGTATTTGGTATGCATCTATTTAATCATCCGGTATTAAAATATAAAGATAATAATATTAGTACTAAAGATATTAATAAATATTTTAATAAACAAATAGTTATATATTTACTTGTTAATAGAAAGAAACAAATAGAAACAAAGAATAAAGAACAAATGGCATTTGTTAATGCTGAGGATGAATATGGTTCTATAGAATTAATATTATTCCCTAAAATATTTGAGAAAAATGTTAATATTAATAAAGGAAATGTAATAAAAGTTTATGCTACAGTTGAAAAAAGAAATAGTGATTATCAACTTATTGCAAATAATATAGAAAAGCTTAATTAAGACTTTTCTATTTTTTTATTATTTGATATAATTATATTAGGTGATGCTAGTTGAAAAAGACAAAGATGATTTCAACAGTCGGACCTAGTTCATTAGATAAAGAAATAATCAGGGGATTAATCAAAAGTGGTAGTGATGTTATTAGAATTAATATGTCACATTCTAATTTTGATGAGGCTAAAAGAATAATAGGTTACGTAAGGGAAATCAATTTCGAAGAAAAAATTTTAACAGGTATTATGATTGATACTAAAGGACCTGAAATTAGAATGGGTGCTTTAGAAGAAAAGAAATTATATCTAGAAAAAGATAAGTTAATCAGAATATCTGAATGTGAGATAGTAGGTAATAAAGATATTATATCTATTAGTTCTAAAGGAGTTATATCTCATATAGATATAGGAGGATATATTTATCTTGATTCCGGTAAAGTTAAATTAGAAGTTATAGAAAAAGGAAACGATATATTACTTTGTAGAATACTTAATGATGCTATTATTAATCAATATTCAAAAGTAAATATACCAAACCTTGATTACAATATGAAATTTTTATCTAATTATGATCTTGAAACAATTAAATTTGCCTGTGAAAATAAAGCAGATTATATAGCATTATCCTATGTTAAAGATCAATTAGATGTATTAGATGTTAATGATGAATTAATATCTCTAAATAATAATAATATACAAATAATATCTAAGATTGAGAATCAATCTGCAATTGATGATATTGAAAATATAATAAAAGCTAGTGATGGTATTATGGTTTCAAGAGGAGATCTTGGACTTGATACTGAACTTGAAAAAATTCCTGCTATTCAAAAAAGAATAGTGGATTTAACTAAAAGAGAAGAGAAAATAATAATTATAGCAACAGAAATGCTTGCATCTATGAAAGATAATGTTAGACCTACAAGAGCAGAAGTATCTGATGTAGCTTCTTCTGTTATAGAACAAGTAGATGCATTAATGTTATCTTCTGAAACTGCAGTAGGAAAATATCCTATATTAACTGTTGAAACTATGAATAATATAATTGAAGAAACTGAAACAGAAATTAATTATTCAGAACATTTAATTAATACAATTAATAAAAGTAATACAATTTCAAAAGCAATATCTTATAGTGCTACATCTTGTGCTAATAGTATAAATGCAGATTCTATAGTATGTGCAACAGTATCAGGAACAACTGCTAAAATAATTAGTAGTTATAGGCCTGCATGTCCAGTTATTGCTATTAGTCCTAATGAATATGTTGCTAGAGGATTATGTATTAATTATGGTATTATTCCAGTATTTACTAAAATGATGAATTCTACTGAAGAATTAGTAGAACTATCTAAAAAAGCATATAGGGTAATGCTTAAAAAGGATACTGGTAAATTAGTAATAGTAGGTAGTTTTCCATTATCAGTTAACTATACTAATTATTTAAAAATAGAGGAAATAAAATAATAAAAGAGAATAAAAAATATAGGGTAAGAGTATTAGATTTATCTAATACTTTTCTTGTATTTAAAAGCCAAATATTATATAATTATAGAGGTGATAATATATGAAAAAAAGATTACTTGGAGCAGCAATAATGCTTGCTATATGTGTACCATTAATTATTCTTGGAAAAATATACTATAGTGTATTTGTAGGTATAGTATCAGTACTTGCTTTATGGGAATTAAATGGTTTATATAAAAGAGAAAAGAAATTACATATAATACTAGAAATACTTAGTTATTTATGTTTATTAATGATAGTATTTAGTTTTGATTATTTTCTATATGCTATATGTTTAACTGTATTTATATTCTTATCTGCATCAATGATGTGTGGTAAAGAATTTACATTTAAGAATGCTACCCAATTATTAACATCTATTATATTTATGGGTGTAGCATTTTATGTTCTTAAAGATATTAGATTAGAAAGTATTCATAATTTAATATATATTTTATTAATTACTGTTTTAACAGATACATTTGCTTTATTTGGAGGTAAATTATTTGGTAAACATAAATTAATTGAAAGAGTGTCTCCAAATAAGACAATAGAGGGTGCTATAGTAGGAACTATATTTGGAACAATTGGTCCAATTGTTTATTATTTATTTATGATAGATCCTGGATGTAATATTATTGTAATTAGTTTAATTACATTAGTATTATCAATAGTAGGTCAAATAGGAGATCTTATATTTAGTTCTATTAAAAGAGAATTTAATGTTAAGGATTATAGTAATCTTATTATAGGACATGGTGGAATATTAGATAGACTTGATAGTTTAATAGTAGTTGCTATTATATATTGGGTTATTAAAGTAATTATTTTATAGGAGGATGTATGGGACACGTAGTAACATTATTAATATTCTTATTAATACTTGGTTTAATTGTATTTATACATGAATTTGGTCATTTTATAACTGCTAAATTAAATAAAGTATTTGTACATGAATTTTCATTAGGATTTGGTCCTAAATTATTTTCATTTAAAAGAAAAAATGATGAAACAGAATATATGATTAAAGCTTTACCTTTAGGTGGTTATGTAATGCTAGCAGGTGAAGATTATGAAGATGATGAAGATGACAAAAAAGATAAAAAAGATAAAAAGAAAGAAAAGGTAATAGTTCCTGAAGATCAAAAATTATATAATAAGAAATTTCATCAAAAATTAATTATTATGGTAGCAGGTGTATTTAATAACTTTGTACTTGGTCTTATATTATTATTTATTATGGGACTTATTTGGGGTTGTGATTTTAGTAATAATAAATTAACTCATTTAAGTAAAGATTTACCTTTATATGAAGCAGGTGCTAGAAATGGTGATAGGCTTGTTTCTATTAATGGTCATAAAGTAAAAAATGATGATGATATTTTATTATATGTTGCTATTAATGGTATGGATAAACCATTAAATGTAGAAGTTAAAAAGAAAGATACTAATAAGATTGAAAAATATAAAATAAAAGCTAAATCTTTAGAAAAAGGTGGAGAAAAATATTTTGGTATATCAGTTAAAACAAGAATTGAAAAAGGATTCTTTGTTTCTATAAAATATGCATTTACTAAAATAGTATCTATATTTAAACAACTTATAGTAATAATTATTAGCTTATTTCAAGGCAAAATTGGGCTTAATAGTGTATCAGGTCCAGTTGGTATATATTCAGTTGTAGATATGGCTAAAAGTAGTATGATAATGCTTATTTATTTAACTGCTTATTTATCAATAAATGTAGGATTTATGAATTTACTTCCATTCCCTGCATTTGATGGAGGTAGAGCATTCCTTCTTATAGTAGAAAAAATAATAAATAAAAAAGTACCATTAAAAGTAGAGTCTATTATTAATGGTGTAGGATTTGTATTATTAATGATATTAATGGTAATAATTACTATTAAAGATATTATTAATTTATTTTAGGGGGGGTAATTATGAGAATAGTTTATATGGGTACTCCAGATTTTGCAGTTAAACCTTTAATGGAATTAGATAAAAACTATGATGTTGTTTTGGTTGTTTCACAACCTGATAAAGAAGTAGGTAGAAAAAAAGAAATAAAATATTCTCCTGTAAAAGAATATGCTTTAAATCAAGGTATTGAAGTGTTTCAACCATCAAAAATAAAAGATGATTATCAAAGAATATTAGATGTTAATCCAGATGTAATTATTACATGTGCATATGGACAAATAATACCTAAAGCATTATTAGATTATCCAAAATATAAATGCATTAATATACATGCATCACTTCTTCCTAAGTTAAGAGGAGGAGCTCCAATACATCATGCTATTATAGATGGTGATAAAAAAACAGGTATTACTATTATGTATATGGATGAAAAGATGGATGAAGGAGATATTTTATATCAAGAAGAAATAGATATATTAGATACTGATAATGTAGAAAGTCTTCATGATAAATTAAGTGATCTTGGTTCTAAGATGATAATAGATTTTATACCAAGATTAGAAAGTGGAGATTTTACTCCAGTTAAACAAGATAATTCTTTAGCAACATATGGTTATAATATAACTAGAGAAGATGAAAAAATAGATTTTAATAAATCTACTAAAGAAATATATAATCAAATAAGAGGTTTAAATCCATGGCCTGTATCTTATTCTATTTTAGATAACAAGATTATTAAGATATATAACTCTAGAATATCAGATAATAAAGTATCTGGAGTTAATGGTGAAATAACAAATATTTATCCTGACGGTATTGGTATTAAAACATCAGATGGAGAAATAATAATTACAGAAATAAAAGAAGAGGGAAAAAATAGAATACTAGTTAAAGATTATTTAAATGGTATTCATGATAAGAATAGTTTAAAACACAAAATATTTAGTTAGGAATGATATATATGAATAACATATTTTTAATATATGGTAACGAAGATTATTTAATAAATAAGAGTCTTAACGACATTTTAAAAGAATGTAATTCTAAAGATAATATTAGTAGATATAATCTTGATACTGATTCAATAGAGTCAGCATTAATTGATGCATCTACTGTTAGTATGTTTGATGATAAAAAGATTATTATTTGTGATAATGCTAATTTTTTAACTGCTGATGGTAGTTTAGAAAATGATACTAATTTACTTAGATATATAGATAATTCATTTAAAGAAGTAATTCTAATATTTATAGTTAGAAAAGAAAAATTAGATGAAAGAAAAAAGATAGTAAAAGCATTAAAAAAAGTATCAAATGTTATTAAGTGTAATAAAATTGAAAAATATGATTTAAATAGTTATGTTATGGATTATATTAAGAATCATGGTTATAAAATAGATAATAAATTAATTCCTATAATAAATAAAAAGTGTTTAAATAATTTATCTATAATTACTAATGAATTAGATAAATTATTTATATATAAAAATAAAGATAAAAATATATCAAAAGAAGATATTGATAATGTTATTACATCAAATATAGAAGATAATGTATGTGATTTAACTAATATGATTGTAAATGGAGAAAAAGAAAAATTAATCTCTATATATAGAAATCTAGTTAAAATGGGTGAGGATCCTATTAAATTAATGGTTATGCTTTCTAATCAATATAGACTTATATTAGAAGTTAAATTAATGGTTAATAATGGATATAATGAATCCGAAATTATATCTAAATTAAAAGAACATCCATTTAGAATTAGTTTAGCAAAGAATTCATTAGTTTCTATTAAGGAAGCTACTAATAAACTAGAACAATTATCAGATTTGAATTATAATATAGTTACCGGGAAAATAGATTCAAACTTTGGATTTGAAATGTTTTTATTAAGTTTATAAGGAGTATTATGAAAAAGAAAATAAGTATATTAATTATAATTAGTTTTCTTGTTATATTAGTAGATAGAATTACTAAAGTATTAGTTACTAGGTATATTCCATTAAATAAAATAGTAACTTTAATTAAGAAAGTATTTTATTTGACTAATGTACATAATGTAGGAGCAGCTTTTTCTATTTTAGAAAATAAAACTTTTTTACTAATATTTTTTAGTATATTATTTCTTTTATTAATAGTATTCTTTATGTATAAATATAAAAAATATAATTTTGAATTTGCTTTTATAATAGGAGGATTACTTGGTAATCTTATAGATAGAATAATATATGGATATGTAATAGATTTTATTGGTATAAATATATTTAAATATAGTTTTCCAATATTTAATATAGCAGATTCTCTTATAGTTATCGGGGCAATTATATTTTTATTAAGAAAAGAAAAAGTTGGTGAAAAGCATGAAAATAATAGTTAGTGATTCTAATAACGAAAGAATTGATAAATATATTTTTGATAATGAAGATATGGATTTAACTAGATCTAAAATACAAAATTTAATTAAAACAGGTAATGTTTTAGTTAATAATAAAGAAACTAAGAATTCATATATAGTTCAAGATGGTGATGAAATAGATATTACTATAGTAGAGGAAGATATGCATGTAGAAGCAGAAGATATTCCAATTAATATAGTATATGAAGATGATGATGTAATAGTTATTAATAAGAAAAGTGGAATGGTAGTTCATCCTGGTAATGGTAATCATTCTGGAACACTTGTTAATGCTCTTATGAATCATAGTAAACTTAGTTCTATTAATGGTGAATTTAGACCTGGAATAGTTCATAGAATTGATAAAGATACATCAGGATTATTAATAGTAGCTAAGAATGATAAAGCACATTTAATACTTGCTGAAGAACTAAAGAAAAAAGAAATTAAAAGAAAATATATTGCTTTAGTTAAAGGAGTTATTCCTCACGATACAGGAACTATAGATGCTCCTATTGGAAGAGATAAACAAGATAGAAAGAAAATGTGTGTAACTAAAGATAATTCTAAGGAAGCAATTACTCATTTTAAAGTGCTTGAAAGATTTAAAGAAGCTACATTACTTGAATGTATCTTAGATACTGGAAGAACTCATCAAATAAGAGTTCATATGAAATATATAGGACATCCTATTATAAATGATCCTGTATATTTAGGTGGCAAGAATATAGATGATTATGGACAAATGCTTCATGCATATTCAATTACATTTATTCATCCAGTTACTAAAGAAACAATGACATTTACATGTGAACCTGAAGAAGAATTTAATAAAATATTAGATACATATAGATAGGAGGATATATGAAAAGAATTAAAAAACAAGATATCTTATCTATGAAATTATTACATTATTTTATAGTTAAAAAGAATTATAAACCAATAATAGTTAATGGTGTAGAAAATGAAATTTGGTTAGAAAATGATAGTGAAGACTATAAAATAATAAGAATAGTTTTAAGTAAAATAATTAATAAAGAACAATATGAATTAGATAATGATAAAATAAGTAGTATTCTTTCTCAAATCAAAAAGAAAACTTTATCTATATCTATGAAAGTTTTAAGTTTTTATATGAATATGGATGATGAACTTGTTATAGAAGAAATAGATGATAGATATAAATATATTAATGTTTTAAAAGAAGATGATATTTATGATAATGAAATTATTATAAAACATTTTAATGATATAAAAGAGAATATGACTTATGATGAAAAAGATAATGAATTATTTGTTAAACTTGTTTCTGAAATAGGTGATAAGAATATTAAAGAAAGTGAGAAGAGTGCAAAGATGTTTAAAAATAAAGATAATAAAATATTTACAATAGCAATTATGATTATAAATATTATTATATTTGCATTAATGTATATTCTTGGAAAAGGTTCTGAAGATTCTAGTACTCTTATTAAGTTTGGTGCTAATGTTGGTTCTCTTACAAGAGGAGGAGACTATTATAGATTAATTACTAGTGCATTTCTTCATATTGGAGTAATTCATTTATTATGTAATTTATATTCTTTATTTATGGTGGGACCTACAGTAGAATATTTCTATGGTAAATTAAAATTTATATTAATATATTTATATAGTGCTATTACAGCATCATTATTTGTATTAATATTCCATGGAAATAATACTATAACTGCTGGAGCATCTGGTGCAATTTTTGGTTTACTTGGAGCTTTATTATATTTTGGTTATAAATATAGAGGTTATATTGGAAATAGAATTATAGGTTCAGTAATATCTGTTATTTTATTAAATTTATTTATTGGATTTACATCTCCTGGTATTAGTAATGCAGCTCATATTGGTGGTTTAGTAGGTGGACTTGCTATTAGTTATATGCTAGGAGCAGGAAATGATGAAAAGAAATCTACTAAGATTAGTGGAATAATTATATTTGTTATTCTTACTGGTTTCTTAGTATATATGTCATTTTTTAGATAATAAAAAAGATCCTAATTAAGGATCTTTTCTACATTCTTAAAGTTTAGCTTAGCAATTTTGCTAAGTTTTTCTTTTCCATATTTTTCTACTATTTTTTTACCAGTTTCATCTACTACAGTAGAAGCTCCAAGAGGTAAACTAATACCTATCTCTTTAGATAATTTTTCCATTTCTTTTAAGAATAAATATCTACTTATTATTGATGATACTCCAACTGATAAACATTTATCTTCTGCTTTAGTAGTAAATGTTATTTTTCTAAATACATTGGTTTCATCTTTTAAATAACCATAATAATTTCTTTTTGGAGTAAACTGATCTATAACAACCATATCATATGAGAAATTACCTTGTTTTAATAAACCTAATATACATTTATTATGTAATATAGATTTAATCTTATTCATATTATTACCATTATCTTGCATTTTATTATATTCTTCATTAGTAAGTATATAACTAAAATGAGGTATCTTTTCTATTAGAGTAGGTGCAATCTTTTCTATTTTTTCATCTGTAATCTTTTTAGAATCTTTAACTCCTAAGTCTTCTAAAAAAGAAATATCTTTTCTATCTACATATGAAGCAGTAACTATAATAGGTCCAAAGAAATCACCAGTACCAACTTCATCTGATCCGATAGAGGAAATAAAATAATAATCAGTATTATCTATTTCTTCTTTCTTTTCTTTCTTTTCTTTTTCTTCAGGATAAGAACCTGTTAATATCTTTTCAGTTTCTTTCCAGTAATTAGCATCTACATCTGCACTAATTCCTTGAAATACTACTTTACCAGATTCATAAAGAGTAACTACAGTATCTTCTTCATCTGCTTGAAATATAGCATACATAGGAGTCTTATCTCTTTTTTTATCTTCAAAATGTTTAATCATTTCTTCTTTTAATTTGTCACTTACTTTAAATGATATAGTCATGTTAACACCTCTATACATATATTTTACCATAATTATTAGATATTTAAATAAAAATATACTATAATATTAGTAGAGGTGTATATATGAATTATGTAGATATTATTATAATAATGTTTATAGTAGCAGGAGCTATTATTGGTTTTAAAAGAGGAGTTATTAAACAAGCAGTTTTAACTCTTGGTATGATACTTGTAGTAGTATTATCATTTATGTTAAAGAATCCTTTATCAGTATTCTTATATCAAAGATTACCATTCTTAACATTTGGTATACTAGATGAATATGCAATATTAAATATATTAGTATATGAACTTATTTCATTCTTAATATTGTTTATATTATTTAGTATAGTATTTGGTTTACTTGTTAAAGCAAGTAGTAAAATAGAGGAGTTCTTTAGAGATACAGTTATACTTGCAATACCATCAAAAATATTAGGTTTGATACTTGGTGCTATAGAGTATTACTTTATAACATTTATAGTTTTATTTGTATTATCTCAACCAATTATATTTTCAGAAGACTTCCATCAAATAAAACCAGTATCTAATTCTAAAATTGCTAATATAATGTTAACTAAGACTCCAGTATTATCTTATTATACTAAGAATACTATGAAGTCTATTGAAGAACTATATGATTTATTTAAAACAAAAGATGATTATAGTGTAAAAGAATTTAATTGTAAAGCAATAAAAGTTCTTAAAAAAGATAAAATAGTTAGTAAAGATTCAATAGAATATCTAGAATCTCATGGAAAAATAAAAAGATGTGATTAATCACATCTTTTATATTGCTCTATAAATATCTTTAAATTTATAAGGGTTCTTTTTATCAATTCTGTCATAGAATAATATACCATTTAAATGATCATATTCATGTTGGAAAACTATTGCTAGTTCTTCTCTAAATCTTTTTTCTATTTTATTACCATCTATATCATAGTATTCTACGTTTATTCTAGCACTTCTTGGAACTATTCCTTCTATAGGTCTATTAATAGATAAACATCCTTCGCCTTCTTCAACATATATTTTTTCTTCTGATTCACTAAGTATCTTTGGATTAATAACTGTATATATTTCAAATTTACCTTCTTCATATTCATATACTATTACAAAAATTCTTTTAGCTATACCTAATTGGATTAATGATAATCCCATACCAGGTCTTAAATCATATTTCTTAGCTTCTTCTTCTATTTGACTTAGTCTAAGCATTTCTATAGAGTCTTCTATAGTTTTTTTAGTTTTATCATCTAAAGGAAATGTTACATCTTTACTTACTAATCTTATTCTAGGATCAAATTCATCAATAATATCTTTAGTTTTAAGCATATTATCACCCCTTAACACAAGAGTATTTTATCATATTTTCCTAAAAAATCAAATTTATCGTGTAAATATTTAGTCATTATAGTTTATTGGTATTAATTATAATGCTATTATTATATTAGAGGTAGGAATATGATTAGACTATTTAATAAATTAGATAAAGTATTATTATTTTTTACAATAGTTATGTTTGTATTTGGTTTATTCATGATATTTGATGCATCTAGTCCAAAAGCAGATCTAATATTTGATAATAGTTTATTCTATTTCAATAAACAATTAGCAATACTAGGATTATCTTTAGTAGGGTCTATATTATTTTTATTAATGCCTACTAAAAAATATGTTAAATATATTATTCCAGGAGCAGTAGTATTATTAGTTTTATTAGCACTTCTTCTTTTATTTGGAGGAGAAAGTAATGGTGCTAAGAGTTGGTTTTATATATTTGGATTTGGTTTACAACCAAGTGAATTTGCTAAACTAGGTATGATAATATTTATGAGTGTTTATTATGGATTAACATATAAAAGACTTAATAAGATTCATTTAGTAGCAATTCCTTTAGTTATAGGTGCTGTTATATTTATATTAACAGCAGCTCAACCAGATATGGGAACTGCAATAATAATATTAATTATAGTAGCATCATTATTTTATATGTCTCCTGTACAACCTAAATTTAAAAAAATAGTTACTTTAGTAGGTATAGGATTTGTTTTAACAGCAGGCACTATATTATTAATATTTGGAGATAAAATTCTTACAAAAACTCAAATGGATAGATTTAACTTTTTAAAACCATGTACTAGATATCAAGAGAGTACAGGCTATCAAGTATGTAATGGTTATATAGCTATTAATAACGGTAAATTAATATCTTTATCACCAGGTAACAGTAAACAAGTATATTTATATTTACCAGAAGCATATACTGACTTTATATATCCTATTATTGTAGAGGAATTTGGTTTAATAGTAGGTCTATTAGTTATTCTAATATATGCATTAATAATTTATAGAATTATTCTAGTAGGTAAAAATAGTAGTAATATAACAAATCAAATGTTATGTTATGGGGTAGCAGTATTCTTATTTTCACATGTTATAGTTAATTTAGTTGGAGTACTTGGACTTCTTCCTTTAACAGGAGTTCCACTTCCGTTCCTTAGTTATGGAGGATCATTTGCTATAACTGTTTCTTTATCATTAACCGTAGTTCAAAGAGTATCTATAGAAAATTATAATGAAAGAAAAAGAAAAGTATTAGTTTAAAGGGAAAACACTTCTTAATAGATAATATATTTATTAGGAGGTGTTTTTATATGAAAAATAAAATACTATTTATTATATTAGTAATTATGATTATATTTATTACTTCTTTTTATTTAGAACCAAAGAATGTAAAAGCAGATGTTACATCTAGTGTATGTACTTACTTTGTAGATATAAAAGGTGAAATAAATAATCCTGGTGTATATGGAGTTGATTGTAATAAAAGAGTAATTGATGTAATAAATTTAGCTGGAGGATTAACTGATAAAGCAGATACATCTATTTTAAATTTAAGTAAAAAAGTAAAAGATGAAATGTATATTATTATTTATTCTAATAATCAAATAAAAGAGTATAAAAAAGAATTATTACCATCTAAAGAAATAATAAAGAGAGTAGAAGAAAAAATAATATGTCCTGATAATTCTAATGATGCCTGTGAATATAAAACTGCTAAAGAAAATAATATTACAGGCAAAATAAATATAAATAGTGCATCTAAAGAGGAATTAATGACTCTAACAGGAATAGGTGAATCAAAAGCAGATAAGATAATAGAATATAGATCTAATAATAAGTTTAATTCTATTGAAGACATTAAAAATATATCTGGTATTGGAGATAGTATTTTTGAAAAGATTAAAGATAATATTACAGCAGAATAAGATATTAATCTTATTCTTTTTAATTATTTCTATATATTCTTTTATTTATATAAATATATTTAAACCAAAAGAGTTAAATGATAATACTATTTATGGTTATGTATATAGTTATAAAATAGATGATAATAAAATAACTCTAAAAGTAAAATCTGATAAAAGAGTATTAGTTAATTACTATAATACTAATTTAAATATAGAATATGGAGACTATGTTTATATATATGGTAATTATACTGAAATAAGTAATCCTACAGTATTTAATCTTTTTAATTATAAGAAATATTTATATAGTAATAAGATCTATTATTCATTTAATGCTAATATAATAAAAGTAGATAAAAAGAGTAATAATATTATATTTAAAATAAAAAATTATATGGTAAAAAGAATAGAAAATTGTAAATATTCAAAAAAATATTTATATGTATTTCTTTTATCAAATAAAGACTATTTAGAAGACTCTTTATATGATTCATATAAGAACCTTGGTTTAATGCATTTAATATGTATATCTGGTATGCATATATCTTATATAATTCTTTTATTAAAAAGAATCACTAAAAAGAATAAAATATTTATTTATATATTTTTAATATTATATATATTTATTCTTAATTTTAGTATTTCGTTACTTAGATGTTTTCTATTATATTTATTCAAAGACATAAGAGATAAACATAATATAAAACTAAGTGATTTAAAATTACTATTAATAATATTATTTATACTTTTACTAATAAATCCATTTTATATATATAATATAGCTTTTATATTTTCATTTACTATTTCTTTTGGAATAATTATTTCAAAAGAATATATTAATAATTCTATTAAATTATCTTTTATTTCATTTTTATATTCTATTCCAATAATTATTAATAATTATTTTAAAATTAATTTTATATCAGTCTTTATAAATATAATATTTATACCATTTATTAGTTATATAATATTCCCATTTTCATGCCTTGTATTTGTATTTAATTTTCTAGATAGATATTTATATTATTTAACTAATATAATGGATAAAATACTCCTTAAAATAGATAATATTAAGTTATTTACATTATCTTTTTCTAAGCAAAATATTATTCTTATAATTACTTATTATTTATTATTAATTTTATTTATAAAAAATAGGAAATATATTATAGGAATAATATCTATTATAGGTATATTTTATATATCAGGTTATTATTTTATAATTCCTAAAGTATATTATATTGATGTATCTCAAGGAGATTCATCTTTAATAAGAATTTATAATAAAAATATACTTATAGACACAGGAGGCAATTATAATTATGATCTGGGTAAAAATACTATTATTCCATTTTTAAATAGTATTGGAGTAAAAAAAATAAATTATTTAATTATATCTCATGGAGACTTTGATCATATGGGAGAATCTATTTCTATAGTTAATAATTATAAAATAGATAAAGTAATATTTAATTGTGGACCTTATAATGATTTAGAAAAAGAATTAATTAATGTTTTAGATAAAAAGAAAATATCATATTATTCATGTATTAAAGAACTTAATATAGATAATAACAAATTATATTTCTTACAAACAAAAGAATATGATAATGAAAATGATAATTCTAATGTAATATATACTAAAATAAATAATTATAAATTCTTATTTATGGGAGATGCCTCTTATAAAGTAGAAAAAGAGATTATAAATAAATATAATATAAATAATATAGATGTGCTTAAAGTAGGCCATCATGGGAGTAAGACAAGTTCAAGTAGTGAATTTATTAATGAAATAAATCCAAAGTATTCCATTATTAGCGTTGGTAAAAATAATAGATATGGCCATCCTAATAAAGAAGTATTAGATCATTTAAATGATTCAAAAGTATATAGAACAGATATAAATGGTAGTATTATGTTTAAATTAAATAATAATTTGATAATTAAGACAATATATTAATATGATATAATTTATATAGGTGATAATATGAATTTTGAAGATTCTAAAAAATATTTTGAAGAATTTTTAAGTAAACACTTTGATATGAATGATGAAAAAATAACACATAAAATGAATCATACATATAATGTAGTAGAAAATGCTAGATATTTATCTAAAGAATTAGATTTAGATGAAGAAAATACTAATCTAGCGTTAATAATAGCTTTATTACATGATATAGGTAGATTTGTTCAAGCAACAACTCTTAAAACTTTTAGAGAGGATACAACAAATTTTGATCATGCTACTTTGGGAGTTAAACTTTTATTTGATGAAAATGAAATAGTAAATTATGTTAAAGATAAAAAATATTATCCTATTATTAAAAAGGCAATAGGCAATCATAGTAAATATATTTTAGATGAATCTGATATGACTAAAGAAGAAATACTTCATTGTAAAATTATTAGAGATGCTGATAAACTTGATTCTTTTAGAGCTAAAACTGTAGATGATGTATATACTATGGCAAATGTTACTCCAGAAGAAATAGAAAATAGTAAAGTAACTGAAAAGACATATAATACATTTAAAGAACATAAAACTATATTAAGTACAGATAGAGAAACTGCTTTAGATATTTGGGTTTCATATATTGCATTTATTTATGGTTTAGAATTTAAAGCTAGTTATAAACTTATAAATAAAAAAGATTACTTAAATAAATTATTTAATAGATTTACATATAAAGTAGATAATGAAACAATGAATGAATTAAAAAAAGTTGCATTTAATTATTTGAATGAAAAATTGAACCAATAGGTTCTTTTTTTATGATTATATGCTATAATAAAGGCATTTTTAGGGGGATTTATGAGTGAATTAATTAATTATACTGGTAATAGTATTTCAAGTGAAAATGAGGATTTTGTTACATATGTTAAAAATATGATATTAAGTCATTTTCCTTATGTAAACGATAGGGTAGATTTATTATGTTGTAATGCTAAGGCACCTGAATTTGGTATAGATATACTAACATCTGAAAATGGAAGTTCAGTTAAATATATGGTTAGAGTTCCTGAATTAGAAAATGAAAATATTTCTAAAGTAAGAGTTCAAGCTCCAGATTTTGCAGAACTAAATCATATTATTACATTTGACGAAATATCTAAAATTGCTGACTTTATATTAGAAGATCACACTTTTTTTAATAATATTTCTTTTCAAACATATCCTCACTCTGTATATCCTTATAGAATTAATATGGTTTTTATGGTTGAGTGGCCTGATATAGAAGGTAATAAAATACCTTGTGGTGATATGAATATAGAGTTATGGTTTAGAAATCCAAATATGGCAGCGGGCTTTTTAAGACAGATAGTAGATAAATATAAAGGTCAAGCTAAAACATTAATTTTAAATAATAAAGTTATAACAAAAGAAAGTGATAAATAATCACTTTCTTTATGTTATAATTATATTGGTGATGATATGAATTTTAATATTAAAAATGTAAAAATAGTTGTTACTGTACCAGTAGAGAATTCTAAGGAAGTAATAGATGCTATGTGCGGTGCAGGAGCAGGTGCAATAGGTAATTATAGTTATTGCACTAGTACTTCTAAATCTATAGGAACATTTATTCCAGATGATAATGCTAATCCATATATTGGTGAAAGCAATAAACTAGAAGTAGTAAATGAAGATAGAATAGAAGTTATTTGTGAAGTAGAAAAAGTAAAACATGTAGTAGAAGAACTAAGAAAAGCTCATCCATATGAAGAACCTGCTATTGATATATATCCTATATTAAATGAAGAGGATTTTAAATAATGGCATCAACAATTATACATATGGCAGTAGTTCATGAAATTAATAAGGTTCTTAAAAGAGATAATAATTTAATATTACTTGGAGGAATAGCTCCAGATCTTGGAAAGATAGCAAATGGTTCTAAAATAGAGGCTCATTTTCAAGATACAAATGATAATATTCCAAATATAGATAGATTCTTAAATAAATATAAAAATAAAATGAATGATGATTTTGTAATGGGATATTTTATTCATTTATATACAGATTATTTATGGTTTAAATATTTTGTTCCAGGATTATATGAAGAAGGTAAAGAGATTATAACTAAACTTGATGGTACTAAGATTAAAGGTAATGATAATATATGTACTTTATATATTTATAATGACTATACAAATCTAAATTCTAAATTACTTGATGAATATAATATGGATTTAAAGATTTTTTATAATGAATTACCTGAAATTGATAATATAATTGAGGAAATTCCAATGGATAAATTAAACCTGTTAATTAACGAAACATCATTTATTCTTGAGAATGCTAGAAGAGAAAAAGAATATTTATTTGATATAGAAGATATAAAGAAATTTATATCTACTTCATCAGAATTAATACTAGCTTATATAAATGAAAATAATTTAAATTAAAAAAGATTGCTTATGCAATCTTTTTTTATTAGAACTTTCTGTATAATCCTATTGCTTTACCAACTATATATACTTTATCAAGTATAATAGGTGCCATAGTATCATTTTCTGGTTGTAATCTAAAATATCCATCTTCTTTATAAAATGTTTTTAAAGTGACTTCATTATCTTCAGTCATAGCAACTACCATATCTCCGTTATTAGCAGTAGCTTGTCTTTGAACTATGACTATATCTCCATCATGAACTCCAGCATTAATCATTGATGTACCGCTTACTTTTAAAGTAAATATTTCTTTTTTAGTAGGGATCATAGATGCTGGTAATGTAAAGAATTCATCTGGCATTTCTATTGCTTCAATAGGATTACCAGCAGTTACTTTACCAAGTAGAGGAACATCTACAGTATCAGATTCTACATATTCATTATTAATTAATAATTCAATAGCTCTGTTTTTTGAATCTCCTCTTTTAATATATCCTTTAGCTTCTAATGTATTTAAGTGTGCTTGTACTGTAGCAGGACTAGATAAGTCTAATGCTTTACCAATTTCTCTAACAGTAGGTGGGTAACCATTCTTAGCAATACTTCTTTTTAAAAAATCTAAAACTAGATTTTGTTTTACAGTAAGTTTCTCCATATTATTCTCCTTTACTAAAATAATATTATCATAAAAAATGTAAAATGTCAAACATTTGTTTGAAAGTATATTTACACATACACTTGTTCGTAATAAAATGAAGACAAGAGGTGAAGATATATGAAAATATTAAAAACTATTTTAAAAATTGCATTAGTATATGCTATAGGTATGGTATTTGTTTATACTTTAGTAATTAGAGTTAGACAAATAGATGAAAGAGATCAAAAACTTCTTCAAGAAAGGGAACAAGTTGAATACTATTATGCCTATGATAATGAATAATTTCTTATTTATTTTTTATTAATTATTTGATATAATTAAATAAGAATAAAGGACTAGGGTGATAGTTATGGATCAAAAAGCTATAAATGTTGTTAAAAATTTAACACTTGATATTATTCAAAATTCTGGAAGTGAAGGTGGATATGGTATTTGCTTTAGTTCGGCACCAATACTATATACACTTTTTACAAGACATTTAAATGTTAATCCTTCAGTTTCAGATTGGATAAATAGAGATAGATTTGTTCTTAGTGCATCACATGCATCAGCTCTTTTATATTCAACAATGTTTTTATCTGGATATCCTTTAATGATAGATGATTTAAAAACTTATAAGCAATTTGGATCAAGTTTAAGTGCATATCCTGATATCAATACATTTGGTGTTGATATTTCTACTGGTGCTTTAGGAGAAGGCCTTGGTATGGCTGTTGGTATGGCATTAGCAGAGAAAAAATATGAAACATTATATAACCAAAGTGGAAAATCAAAAATAGGTAAATTAATAGATTATAAAGTATATGTTTTAGCTTCTGATGGAGATCTTATGAAAGGTGTATCATATGAAGCTGCTTCATTTGCAGGTGCTATGGGATTAAATAATCTAATTGTATTATATGATTCTAATGATGTATCTGGAGATGGAGATATTAAGAGAACTTTTGGTGAAAGTGTAACTTCTAGATTTTCATCTATGGGATGGAATACCATATTTGTTAAGAATGGTAATTCTGTTTCTGAAATTAGTAAAGCTATAGAGAAAGCTAAGAAAAGTAGTAGCCCTACATTAATTCAAGTTAAAACTATTATTGGTGAAGGTCTTCTTAATCAAGGAACTGCTATTACACATTCACAATTACTAGAAAAGAACGATTTAGATAATTTTAAACAAAAAGCAGGAGTAGGTACTATACCATTTACTATATTAAAAGAACCTGCTAGTTATATGAGAGATCAAGTTGTAAATAGATCTATCAAGATATATGGCGATTGGGAAAATACATTTAATGAGTATAAAAAGGTATTAAATCCAACACAATTACAAGAGATTAATAATATTAATCAAAACTTAGTAAATATTGATTTAAATAGGGCAGAAATACCTATAGATTATGATAAAAAAGAATCTATGAGAGAAAGTAATCATAGAATTATGAATATAATTGGAGATTCTGTATATAACTTTATAGGTGGTAGTTCAGATTTAGTTAATACTACTAAAGTACATTTAGATAATCAAGAAGATATTTTATATAATAAATATAGTGGTAAGAATATTTCATTTGGTGTAAGAGATCATTTTATGGGTTCTTGTTTAAATGGACTTGCTGCCTCAGGATTTAGGTCTTTTGGTTCTACTTTAATGTCATTTAGTGATGATATGAAAATTCCTATAAGAATGAGTGCTATCATGGATTTACCAGTAACATATATACTTACACATGATTCGGCATCTTTATCATTTGAAGGTCCTACTCATGAACCAGTAGAACAATTATCAAGTTTAAGAGCAATACCAAATTTATATGTATTTAGACCTGCTGATATTAAAGAAATTATTGGTACTTGGAATGTAATATTAAATAATAAAATACCTGCTGTTATTTCACTTGCTAAAAATGAAATTAAAGCTGAACAAGGAACTAATTCTCAATCAGTTAGTAAAGGTGCTTATGTAGCAGGGGAAGAAAAAGAAAGAATAGATGCTGTTATTATAGCAACTGGTTCTGAAGTACAACTTGCTAAATCTATACAAGTAAAATTATTAGAAAAAGGTATAGATGTAAGAATAGTAAGTATGCCTTGCATGGAATTATATAATATTCAAGATGAAGCATATAAAGAGAGTATTATTCCATCTGGTAAACCTATATTTGTATTAGAATTTGCTTCTTCATTTGGATGGGAAAAGTTTGTTCCTAGTTCAGATTATTTATTAACTGTAGATACATTTAGTAAATGTGGTTCTAAAGAATCAATTAATACATATTTAAATATAAATATAGATCAATTAATTAAAAGAATAGAGAACTTATTATAAGCTCTTTTTCTTTTAATAAAAATATAGTATAATATTATCGTGATTAAGGAGGAAATAAATATGTGGCATGATATATTAATGGTAGCTATTGGTTTAGTACTAGGTTTAATAATTGGATTCTTTGTTTCTAAAATATTTATGGAAAAATATTTAAAGAAGAACCCACCAATAAATGAACAAATGATTAGAACTATGATGATTCAAATGGGAAGAACACCTTCTCAAAAACAAGTTAATCAAGTTATGAAAGCAATGAACAACACTAAATAGTGTTGTTTTTTTGTGTCTTTAAAAAGTCAACCGAAAATTTGACTATTTTACGTAAATATGCTATAATTTTTCTCGTATGAAGGGTGCAGTATCCTAGTTGATACATCTATTATGAAGACGAGCCTAAAAATTCGTTAAATAGCATACAAGTACACTTTATATAAATGCTTAGCTTGCCCAAAGCAGGGTGTTTATGTAAAAGTAGTTTTATGGGAATCTTATAATGGCATGTAAGAACAAACCCATTTAACACATTACAATATAAAAATTGCTAATCTTGAGTGAATATATGGGAATTATAGGAATATCTATATATTAATGGCCAAAGTATCTAGGTATTTATATCTTATATGAAACTGTATTTGCAAAAAAGACTAATAATAGAAAGATCAGGGAGGAAATCTCCTAGGCTGTATACTATCATGAGTTTGCAGTGCGTACTAAGTGGTAATCAAGTCGTATACTTAGGTGACGGTATATATATTTAAGTAAAGGGGAACCGCCTTTTGGTAACGAAAGGTTTAAATATGAGAAACTTCTACTTGACCTATGGCGCAAAGTTAATTGTGATAGTACCAGTCATATTTTTCAAATAAACAAATCATCTTTATAGATGATTTTTTTATTGCTAAATATATTATTAATTGTTATAATAAAAAACATATTTTTAGAGGTGTTTGTATGAATAAAATTATGGTAGTTGCAAGAGGAAAAAATATTGATACTTATAAGATTATTAGTTCTCTTCAAAGTATGATTTTAGATTCTAGTAAGGAAATAGTTAGTAGTTTTTATGCTAATGATATGGAATTCAATTATAGAAATTTATTTGGAACTAATTATCATGATGAAGATAATACTTTTATGGCTCAAATAGTTGAAAAAGGTAAAGAAACTTATCCATTACATTTTTCTTATAAAAATAAAGATATGACAGAACCTGTTGAAATGGTTATCTGCGGTGTTTTTGATGAGGAACAAGTTAAGTCATCTAATACAATTGAAAAGAATTTCGAAGATGAAGAAATAAGAAATTTAATGAATAGCGATATTAAAAATTTTCCTAAATATATATGCGATGCATCTAATCATGAATCAATTGAGTGGTGTTTTAGAGGAATTGATTCTACTATGATAGTTTATAGACTTAGTCATTATCCTTATTGTGTATTCTTTTCCTATGGTAAAACAGGTTGTTATATTGGTGAAAAAAACGATGTTGAGTATTATTCTAATAGTAAAGAAGTTTTAGAAAATATGGGTATTAAGTGTGTATATTTTCAAAGATTTTATACACGAGATGGTGGTGGAACAGAGTTTAGTGTTAAAAATGAAGAAGAAAATAGACCTGTTTTTAAATCTGGTTTTGATATTTTAAAAGAAAATTTTGAAAAAGAAATTTCTGCAATTGATGATCCAAGATTACGTAAAAAAATTCTTAAAGAATTTGAAAAAGTTGTTAAATACTATAAGAGTCTTTTAAGAGCTCGTTCAAAAACAAAAATTTTTACAAATAAAAATAAAAATGAGGATAATTAGAATCCTTTTTTTTATGGTATAATTATTCTAGGTGATAAAATATGAAAAAACAATTTGGATGGTTAATAACAGTTCTTATTATGTCTTTTGTGTTATCTATGGGTATGTCTTTATTAAGTGAAGGAGTAATACCTAAAATTAATGTTATATTTGGTATATTAATAATATTATTATTTATATTTATTAGTGTTATATTTGATATGATAGGAGTAGCTATTACAGCACAAGATGAGACACCATTTAATTCTATGGCATCAAAGAAAATAAAGGGATCTAGTCATTCTGTCAAGCTAATAAAAAACTCTGATAAATTAGCCTCCATTTGCTGTGATGTAATAGGAGATGTATGTGGTGTTGTTAGTGGATCTGCTGGTATGATGGTAGCAGCTTCATTAACTGAAAAAGTTAGTCTAAATCCTACTTGGTTAATACTTATTATTACTGCAACAATAGCATCTTTAACTATTACTTCTAAAGCGTTTGGTAAGACCATAGCTATTAAGAAATCTAAATCAATAACAGAGAGAGTTGGAAAAGTAGTTAATATATTTAAAAAATAAGAAGTTTTACTTCTTTTTTTATTTGCTTTTTTATTAAAAAGTGTTATAATATCAAAGGTTTTAAGAAAAGGGGATGAGTATATGGAAATTCGTAATGTTGCAATTATTGCTCACGTTGACCATGGAAAAACAACTCTAGTAGATAAATTATTAAAAGAATCTAATACATTTAGGGAAAATGAAGTAGTAGCAGAAAGAGCTATGGATTCTAATGATATTGAAAGAGAAAGAGGTATTACTATTTTAGCTAAACCTACATCAGTTAAGTATAAGGATTATAAAATAAATATTTTAGATACTCCTGGACATGCTGACTTTGGTGGAGAAGTAGAAAGAATTATGCACATGGTAGATGGTGCTATTCTTTTAGTTGATGCTTATGAAGGTGTTATGCCTCAAACTAAGTTCGTATTAAAGAAAGCATTAGATGCTAATTTAAAAATTATAGTTGTAGTTAATAAAGTAGACAAACCAACATCTAGAATTAATGAAGTTGTAGAAGAAGTATTAGAACTTCTTATGGAATTAGGTGCTACTGACGAACAATTAGATTTTAAAGTAGCTTATGCATCTGCTGTTAATGGAACTTGTTCATTAGATCCAGATATTACTACACAAAAAGAAACTATGGAACCTATATTTGATTTAATAGTTAATGAAGTACCTGCTCCAAAAATAGAAGAAGGTGCATTTAGATTCCAACCTGCATTACTAGATTATAATGATTATGTAGGAAGAATTGGTATTGGTACTATTAATAGAGGATCTGTTAAAGTAAATGAAATGGTTTCTTGCGTAAGATTAGATGGTTCTATTAAGAAATTTAGAATTCAAAAACTATTTAGTTATTATGGTTTAAAAAGATTAGAAGTAGAAGAAGCTCATGCTGGTGATGTTATTGCTATAGCAGGACTTGCTGACATAGAAGTAGGAGAAACTATATGTGCTGAAGGTCATGAAGAAGCAATGCCAAAACTAAGAATTGATGAACCAACTTTACAAATGACATTTGGTGTTAATTCATCTCCATTTGTTGGTAAAGAAGGTAAATTTGTAACTGCTACTAAAATTAGAGAAAGATTATATAAACAAGCTGAATCAGATGTTGCTTTAAAAATAAGAGATAATGATCAAGAAAGTTTTATAGTATCAGGTAGAGGAGAACTTCACTTATCTATTTTAATTGAAAATATGAGAAGAGAAGGTTTTGAACTTGAAGTATCTAAACCAGAAGTTATAATTAAAGAAATAAATGGTGTTGAATGTGAACCATATGAAGATGTTTCTATTGAATGTCCTGAAGATACAGTAGGTTCTATTATTGAAGCTTTAGGACTACGTGGTGGAACAATGGAAACTATGACTAATTTACCTGGAATAGTTAAATTAACATATACAGTTCCATCAAGAGGTTTAATAGGATTTACAACAGACTTTATGACTATGACTAAAGGTTATGGAGTATTAAATCATACATTTAAAGAATATCTTCCAAAACAATCTCAAACTGTTGGAGAAAGAAAACTTGGAGTATTAGTATCTATGGAAAATGGAGCTGCTACTGCATATGCTTTAGGACAATTAGAAGATAGAGGTATCATGTTTATTGAACCTGGTGCTGAAGTTTATGAAGGTATGATTGTCGGAGAAGCTAATAAAGACGCAGATCTTGCTGTAAACGTAGTTAAAGGTAAGAACTTAACTAATACAAGAAGTGCTGGTAAAGATCATACTGTAGTTTTAAAAAGACCAAAACAATTATCTTTAGAAACTGCATTAGAATATATTAATAATGATGAGTTAGTAGAAATAACTCCAATTAACTTTAGATTAAGAAAGAAAATACTTAATACTGAAGAAAGAAAGAAATATGATTCTAAAATAAAAAATGAACAAAAATAGTTCATTTTTTTTGACAATAATAAAGTAGTAGTGTATTATATTTTTGCTTGAAAAGAGGGATAAAACATGAATATAATGAGAAAGATTTATAATTTAAAGCAAGATGAAATAGATCCTTTTATAAAAAATAGATTACAAGAATTAAAAAATGATAGAAATATAACTGTAGGTATTAATTCTAGCAATTATATTTATAATGGTTTTTTTGATGAAAATGTTAGATTAAATACATGTATACATGTAGATAGAAAACCTGGTCATACAACATTAGAATTTGTTGGAATATGTCTTGATGATTTTAATATGTATCATTATTTAGTAAAAGCTTGTAAGGAAGTATGTAACCCATATTTAGCAGTTTGTATAGCTATAGAAGAGTATTTACAATTAAATCATCAACTAAGAGAAGGATTATCAGATAAAGATATAGAATATGCAAGGAATGTAATTTATTTTAAACATTTTGGTAAAGATAAATGTGTTTCAATTAAGAAATTAAGTAAAAGTGCAGTTAGTTTATGTACTGAAGTATCTGCTGTTACTCAAAACATGCTTAGATTCTTAGATATCGAATCTGATTATGTAACTGGAGTGAGTGATAATCTACCACACGCATATAATATAATCTATCCTAGGGGTAGAAAAAATGATGCAGTTTTATTTGATGGATCATACAGTGCACATAGTGAACCATTATTCTTATATTTAACTCAAGAAAATAAAACAAAATTATTTACAGGTGAAGAAGTAACATTAACTGATAAAGAAAATCCTAGAGGTACTAAATATTTATTTGGTGAAAGATTAAATGATTTTGATCCGTTTGAAACAAAATATAGTATTTCTTTTGCATCTTATACTCCTGAAGGAATTGAAGGACCAACAGAAAATGATATACATTGTGGTAAATTAACATATGTTAATCATTATAAGGGTAATATTGAAATTAAATAGAATTAATTATTGTGAGGTATTATGAATCCGTTTGAAATAATGCAAAATTTAAAAGAAGAAGAAATAGATGAATATATAAAACATAGATTATCTTTCTTAAAGAATAAAGAAGAAACAGTATTAGGATTACATACTGATAATGTTATTTTTAGTGGTCTTTTAGATGAAAAAACACCTATTAGAATTTCTATAAAAGAAAAAGATAAACAAGAGGGTAATGATGAATTAATATTCCTTAGTTTTTCTAACTTAGTATTTGATGATGATGAAATATATAAATACTTAATTAGATCTATAAAAAATACAGATAATCCTTATGATGCTGTTATAGAAGCATGTACAGAATATTTATCTTTACATGATAAAGAAAGAGCAGACTATAAAAGACTTTTAGATATAAGATCATTGTTTTATGATTTCTTTTCTATTGGAAGAAATAAGCCATTATCTATAAAAACTTTTCATAAATACAAGTTTGCTTATTGTTCTGAAATAGCAGGTGTTATTCATAATATGTTTAAATTTTTAGGTATAGAATCCGATTATGTTGTTGGTAGTTTTATTCCAAATGGTAATCCTGATAAAGGTGGTATACATGCTTTTAATATAGTATACTTTTGGGGTAGAGATAAAGAAGGATTATTAATAGATGCTACTAAAGGATATGATGAAATCCCAGATTTATGTTTATTAGGTGGTAAAGAAAAAGATTCTTTATTACCTTATGGAACTTTAGAAATTGATGAAACTGATATTATAAATGCCTATGATATGGCACTTGGATTGAATGTTCAATGTGAAAAATCACATAATAAATATTCTATATATAACGAATTATTTATTGAAATAGAGGATTATGAAGAAATTCCTTCAGAAGATAAAAATTTTCCATTATATAAAAAGTTAACTAAAAAGAATAAAAATGATATATAATTTTATTAGGTGATAATAAATGGAAAACAAAGTAAGATATAATACATATAATAATTTAGAATTATGTGGTATTTTAAACAAAGTAAATGATACTAAAGAAATAGTTATTATTTGTCATGCTAGAACAAGTAGTAAGGACTCTAATGCTACTACTAGTTTAGCTAATGAATTAACTAGAAATAATATTAATAACTTTAGATTTGATTTTGTATCATGCGGTGAATCTGATGGAGATTATACAGAATATACAGTAAGTAATATGATTAAAAACTTAGAGGATACAATTAAATATCTTCAAAGTGATTTTAATTCATTTATATTAGTTGGATGTTCTATGGGAGGAAGAATAGTTTCTTTAATAGATAATCCAAGTATTAAGAAATTAGTTTTATGGTATCCTGCATTAGATTATAAAAGAGGTTTATTAAATCTACCATCTAAGAATGAAAAAATAGCTAAGAAACAAGGTTTCTGTATAATGGAAAAAGGTGTTAAATTTAGCTACGAATACTTTAAAGATGAAAGATCTTATATACCATATAAAGTATTATATAAAAAAGAAATACCTGTATTATTTGTACATGGTACTAATGATCCATATGTACCATATATATCATCTGTTAAAGTTAGTAAAAAATGTAAAAATGCTAAACTAATTTTAATTAATGGTGGTGATCATGGTTTCCATGAAGAAAATAATATGCAAGAAGCATTAAAAGAAACAATTAGTTTTATTAAAAATAACTAGAAAACTAGTTATTTTTTTTATATAATTATAGTAGGTGATAGTCATGAACGAATATAAAGTAATAGACGGTAATTATGCTTGTTCTCATATTTCATATTTCTTTACTGAAGTAGCAGGTATATATCCTATAACTCCTTCATCTACAATGCCTGAATTAATAGAAAAATGGGCAATAGAAGGAAGACTTAATTTATTTAATAATAAAGTTAAATTAAAAGAAATGCAAAGTGAAGCAGGAGCAGCTGCACTTATTCATGGTTCTTTACTATCTGGATCACTATCTAGTACTTATACTTCATCTCAAGGACTTTTATTAATGATCCCAGAGATGTATAAAATAGCAGGGGAACTACTTCCTTGCGTTATAAATGTAGCTTCTAGAACAGTTGCTACTCATGCACTATCTATATTTGGAGATCATTCTGATATATATGCTGTTAGGAGTACAGGATTTGCTATTATGGCATCTTCCTCAGTGGAAGACGTTCAATATATGACATTACTTTCTTATTTAAGTTCTCTTGATGGTTCTGTTCCATTTGTTAATTTCTTTGATGGGTTTAGAACATCACATGAACTTAATAAAGTTAAATTATTAGATTATAATGAAATAAGACCACTTGTTAATATGGATCAAATAAATAACTTTAAAAAAGAAACATTAATATCTAGTAAGATAATTAAAGGAACTGCTCAAAATGAAGATACTTATTTTCAAAATTTAGAAGTAAGAAATGAGTATTATGAAAAATTACCTGATATAGTTAACAAAAAGATGAAAGAGGTTAATAAAGTATTTAAAACTGATTATAAACCATTTAATTATTATGGAGATCCTAATGCTAAAAGAGTAATAGTAGCTATGGGATCTGTATGTGATACTATTAAAGAAGCAATTAAATACTCAGAAGAAAAATTAGGTTTAATAGAAGTTCATTTATTTAGACCATTTTCTGAAAAGTATTTCTTAGATGTTCTTCCTAAAACATGCAGTAGAATAGCTGTTTTAGAAAGATATAAAGAAACTACATCTAGAGAAGCTATGTATCTAGATATAGTTAATATAATTAAAAATAATAAATTAGATATAGAGGTAGTAGGAGGAAGATATGGAATATCTTCTAAAAACACTAATATAAATGATATATTATCTGTTTATAATAATTTATCTATTAGTGATATTAAAGATGATTTTGTAATAGGTATTACAGATGATGTATCTAATAAAAGTTTACCTAAAGATACTACTTTAATTCCTAATTCTAATATAGAAATGATTATATATGGATATGGGTCAGATGGTATGAATACAGCATCTAAGAATTTAGTTACTTTAGTAGGAGAAAATACTGATTTATTTGTTCAAGAATATAGTTTATATGATTCACATAAAAGTGGAGGAGTAACAAGAGAACATATTAGAATTGGTAAAGAAAAAATAAGAAGTCCTTATTATATAGAGAATCCTCATATAGTAGTATGTTCTAATGATAGTTATTTAGAAAGATATGATATTTTAAGTAATGTTAAAGATAATGGAATATTTATATTAAATACATCTAAAACTATAGATGAAATAGATAATAATACTAAAGCTGCTATATTAAAAAAGAAACTTAGATTTTATACTATAGATGCATCTAAAATAGCAAAAGATAATAATATACCTGGTAAGATTAGTTATATCATGGAAGCTGCTATTATTAAAGTAATTAAGATATATCCTTATGAGAATGCCTTAGAAAGCATTATTAAATCTATTGAAAATAAAATGACTTCTAAAGGAGAAGACATAGTTAATAGTAATATAGCTGCTGTTATGATGGTAGATAATTCTATTAATGCTTTAGAAGTAGAATCCTGTGATTCTATATATGAAGAGAAGAAATATGAAGGATTAATTAATAATGTTCTTCATTTAAAAGGTGATACTTTACCTGTATCTGAATTTTTAATTCATGATAATGGAACATATGATATTAATACATCTAGATTTGAAAAGAGAGATGTATCAAGTATTTTACCTTGCTGGAATAGTGATAAATGTATATCATGCAATAAATGCTCTTTAGTATGTCCTCATGGTGTAATTAAACCTAAATTATTAACAGAGGATGAACTAAGAAATAATCCTGATGTTAAATATAGACCTGTTCCAGGTAAAGATTTATATTTTGCTTTAGAGTTTAGTTATGAAGATTGTTTAGGATGTTCATTATGTTCATCAGTATGTCCTACTAAAGCAATTGAAATGAACTCTAAGAATGAATTTAATAGGGTAAATGAGAAGATTTCTAAGGTAACTAAGAAGAATGTATTCCCTAAGTATTCATCTATGCAAATAGCCTATAATAAACCTTTATTTAAATATAGTGGAGCATGTGCTGGATGTGGTGAAGCACCATATATTAAATTACTTACTCAAGTAGTAGGAGAGGGTATGGTTATAGCTAATGCTACTGGATGTTCATCTATTTATGGAGGATCATCTCCAACTAGTCCATATAGTGTATCTTGGGCAAATTCATTATTTGAAGACAATGCTGAATTTGGTTTAGGTATTAGAGTAGCTGAAGATATAAATCGCAAAAAGATAATTAAAATTATGAAAGATAATATGGATAATGTATCTACTAAGAATAAAGAATTATTTAGAAGATATATAGATGATCCAAATAATTACAAGAATAGTGTAATTATAAAAGATAATATAGATTATGATGAAGTAAAAGAATTACTTCCATTAAAAGAATATATTCCTAATAAGAGTGTATGGATTATTGGTGGAGATGGATGGAGTTATGATATTGGATTTAGTGGTATAGATCATGTTATAGCATCTAATGAAAATGTAAATATATTAGTATTAGATAATGAGATATACTCTAATACTGGAGGTCAAACTTCTAAATCATCTAATAAAGCCTCTATTAGTAAATTTAGTTCTAAAGGAAAGAAAACATCTAAGAAAGATTTAGCTAAGATATTTATGAACTATGATAATGTATATGTTGCTCAAGTATGTTTAGGAGCTAATATAGAAAGTACTATTAGTGCATTTAAAGAAGCTAATGAACATATAGGACCATCTATTATTATTGCTTATGCTCCATGTATATTACATGGTATTAAGGGTGGTATGAAGAACTCTTTAGAAGAAGAAAAATTAATTGTTAGATCAGGATATTTTCCTATCTTTAGATATAATAAATCTAAAAATGAATTTAAACTAGATTATAAGAATGTAGATTTTAGTTTATATTCGGAAGTATTAAAGAATGAAACCAGATATAAAATGATAGCAGAAGTAAATCCTAAAAATGCTAAAAGATTATTAGTAGATAATATTAATACTGCTAAAGAAAGATTTAATTATTATTTAGATTTAGAAAACAAACTAAAAGAAGAAGTAATAGAAGAATAAAAAAAGTAGACTAATGTCTACTTTTTATTTTGTTAATTTTTCAGTTTCTAATGCTATCATTAATTCTTCATTAGTAGGAACTACCCATACTTCAATCTTAGAATCATCTGCAGATATCTTTTCTTCTTCAGCTTTAACTTTATTCTTTTCTAGATCTAGTTTAACACCAAAGCAAGATAAGTATTTACAAATTTCTTCTCTTGAATAGCATCCTCTTTCACCAATACCACCAGCAAATGTAATAACATCACATCCACCAAGAGATACCATATATGAAGCAATATATTGAGCAACTTTATAATGGAATATATCTAAAGCAAGTTTAGCTTGTTTATTACCATTTGCCATAGCTTCTTCTAAGTCTCTATCATCTGCAGATAATTGAGAAATACCTTTTTTACCAGATTCTTTATTAATAATAACATTCATTTCTTCTGGTGTAAGATTTTCTTCTTTCATAATAAATGTAATAACTGATGGATCTATATCACCAGTTCTAGA
>JAEEGL015589390.1_pt1 | contig 39884 bp, 32 predicted proteins | sample 9134231 | NCBI WGS metagenome assembly JAEEGL01 (sample SAMN16246548, study PRJNA631951) | gut metagenome | biome: gut microbiome; feature: rumen; material: fiber-attached | host: Bos | place: Iran: Karaj | collected 2018-10
ATCCTGGATCTGTATATGGCGCTGGAAACGGAAATGCGGTTTTCCGCTTCGCCCAGGGTAGCCCTGGAGAATACGACGCTGAAATGCTGTATCCGGACCGGTGAGGCGGATGTCCGGGCCATCAATGACCGGCTCGATGAACTGGAAAGGAAAATCATCGAACTGACGGAAAGAATTCAAAAGGGCATGTCCGTTCCTGCGGATATGCCCGACAGAAAAGAAATCAAACCAAAACAGAATGAAATAACGGAATCTGACCAGCAAAAGACTCCCCCGAAAACCGGTGCATCTGCTGTCGCTGTTTCATCTGAAGTCTGGGATGCGCTGATGAAACAGTACCAGAAAACCGATCCGGCAATCTGGAGCATGCTGGGCCGCGGAAGAATCATTTCATCAGAGGGTGATATATTCCGCTGGCAGACCAGTTCAGACAAGGATACATTCTTCCTGAACACACTCGGCAGGGAATCGACGAAAAAGAAGATCAGCGATGCGCTGACATCGATGAGCGGACGTCCATGCCGGTTTGAAACAGTCGCGTGCCATTCCGGAAACGGCGTAAGAGATGACTCGGAGGAAGCGTATATAAACCGTTTATATGAGACATTCGGAAAAGAGCCGGTCATTGTGAAGGATTAAGTTTCATCGGCCGGCAGAACAAAACGGATATATAAGGGACAAAACAAAAGAAAAGCAGCCTGCGATCAGGCTGCTTTTCAGTCATGACGGATCATCAGTTCAGCATCTCCTGGGAATCGTTTTCGATCGTCACTTCCTCCACGGAACGAATTGCCCAGCGGGCAACCACCATGGAAAGATTATCCCGCCCGACCGCCAGGGTGATGGTATCATCCTTGATCCCGGTAATCGTCGCGTAGATGCCGCCGATGGTGCAGATCCGGTCTCCGGCTTTCAGGTTGTTCAGCATTTCCTTAACCTGCTTATCCTTTTTCCGCTGCGGACGAATCATCAGGAAGTAAAAGATCAGAATCATAATAATCAGAAAACCAAGGGAGAAAATATCCATTACACACGAACTCCTTTCAGATCAATGAATGAAGTATATCAAATTTGCAGAATCACCGCAAGCTTTTTCCGGTTTCGGGATTGTTTGTTATTTGTTCATTTCCCGCTGTATACCGCTGCTTTCACGAATGTAAATTACAGGAGGGAACGTGTGGCGATGATATCCGCACCGGTGTGGAAAACATCAGAAAGAATGACGTCCCCGGCATGGACCGGAGCGGTCAATGAAACAGATGACAATTCATTCATCACCTGTCGAATCAATTTTTTCGGTATCGGAACAGAAGATTTGACAGAAAGCGGAATGCCGGACCCGGAAACCGGAATCACAGCCGTAATCATCCGTTCAGGCGCAGTGCATTCCTGCTGCGCGTACTTTGCGCCGCGGACACACGTATTACCGGATACGGAAAGGAAAGAACCGTCATCGGAAAGCTGAACCGTCATCCGGCATCCGACAGGGCAGTTAATGCAGGTGATGATCTGTTCCATCGGTTACGCCTCCGTTTCGATCCGTACAGTTACCGTATCACCGGTGATTGACGGAATATCTGAGGATTTGAGTTTCAGCACGGCCATTTCACCCGGAGTGAAAATCATTGCTTTTTTCCGGGCCACCGTACGGCCGTCTGATTCGGCGACGGCAACGGCGTTGCGGAACACAGCGGATGGGCGGAACATCAGGTCGATGTCCTCAGATGCGTCCCTGCGGATAATCTGGGGTACGGTTCCGCGGACACCTTCACCGTCTGTGACGGTTATCAGGCCGGATGGCGGGGAAGCGGATGAAACAAAAGCGGCGGCAGCCTGTCCGGCCTTAAAGCTTTCAGCTGAAACATGGTCCACGAGATCATGTACATGAAGTACATTGCCGCAGGCAAAAATACCGGGAATACTCGTCTCAAAGCGATTGTCGACAACTGCGCCGGAAGTGGCCGGAGAGAGCGTGATTCCGGCCCCGACGGAAAGCTCGTTTTCCGGAATCAGACCACAGGAAAGCAGCAGCGTATCACATTCAAAATGAATATCCGTACCGGGAACCGGATTCCTCTTCTCATCCACCCGGGAAACCGTAACACCTTCCAGACGCTCGCGTCCCCGGATGTCAGTCACTGTATGGGACAGATAAAGCGGGATATCATAATCCTGCAGACACTGGACGATATTCCGGTTCAGGCCGGAAGAATACGGCATGATTTCCACACAGGCCAGCACTCTGGCGCCCTGAAGCGTCATCCGCCGGGCCATAATCAGTCCGATATCCCCGGAACCGAGGATTACAATCCGCCGACCGGGCATCCAGCCTTCCAGATTCACAAAACGCTGGGCAGTACCCGCTGAATAGATTCCGGCGCATCGCGTTCCGGGGGTGCAGAGCGCACCGCGCGGGCGTTCACGGCACCCCATGGCCAGAATAACCGCGCCGGCCCCGATTGAGCGGAATCCAAGGCGGGAAGAGACACAGGTGACAATCCGGTCAGGAGAAAGGGACAGAACGGTAACGCCGCATTCGACCGGTATATTTAATTCCCTGATCCGGTCAATGTCCCGCTGCGCATATTCCGGACCGGTCAGTTCCTCGTTGAATCGGTGAAGGCCGAAACCGTTATGAATGCACTGACGGAGGATACCGCCGGGTTCATCCTCCCGCTCCAGGACAAGAATGGATTTTATGCCGGATTCCCGGGCGGAAATCGCGGCTGCAAGGCCTGCGGGACCTGCGCCGATGATCAGGATATCAACATACTGATCAGTCATCAGGATCACCTGCTTTCAGAAATTCCGCCACCGTACCGGAAAGGAGACAGCTGCTTCCGCCGTCCTTGGTGATGTCCCGCAGTGAACAGCCGAGTTCTTCCGCGAGGATCGACGCGACACGGGGTGAACAGAATCCTCCCTGACAACGTCCCATTCCGGCACGTGTACGACGTTTGATTCCGTCAATTGTACGCGCTCCGACAGGACGGCGGATGGCGGAACGGATCTCTGCCTCGGTCACGACTTCGCAACGGCAGATAATCCGGCCGTGAAGCGGATTCCGGGCAACAGCCGCTTTTCTTTCCGCATCCGACATTTCATGGAAGGGTTTTTCCCGGCACGGGAGGGAAACAATGTTGTCTTTTTCCCGGAGTGAAAGATATTCAGCCACCTGCAGGGAAAGATCCTCCGCGATTGCGGGAGCGGAGGAAAGGCCGGGACTTTCAATACCGATTGCCTCAAACGCGCCCGTACAGCCGGGAACAGCGCCGACAATAAAATCATCTGTATCCGGATGGGCGCGGACGCCGCTGAAATTCGTGATATTATCGCGGACGGAAAGACCGGGCCAGGTCATCCGGGCTTTGGCGAGAACATCTCGGAGACCGGCAGTTGTTGTTGCCGTATCGTAAGGATCAGCGATATCTTCCGCGTTCGGTCCGATGATCAGGTTTCCGTGAACGGTCGGGGAGACAAGAACCCCTTTTCCCATGACCGTCGGGCACTGGAAAACCGTACGGGTAAAAGCCGGGCGGGGTGAGCGGTCCAGCAGATAGTACTGGCCCCTGCGATGAATGACAGCCAGAGGATGATCCGAAATCATATTGTGTATATCTGCTCCGGAAGCTCCGGCACAGTTGATGATCACTCTGCACTTAAAGGCCAGTGAAGGCGTGAACACCTGCCAGCCGGTTCCGTCATTCGCGGGACCGGCAGAAACGACCGGTCCGTTGAAGAAGAAGCGTACACCGTTTATACAGGCGTCATCCGCCATCGCGAATGCCAGCTCATAGGGGCTCACAACAGCGGAAGAAGGCACATCCAGCGCAGCAACGGCATCCGGATTCAGATTCGGCTCCATCCGGAGAAGATCCGGTTGTCCGACGATGCGCAGGCCGGAAACGCCGTTCTGACTGCCGCGGTCTGCCAGCATCTGAAGTGTTGAAACATCTTCGGGAGAAAAAGCGATGACCAGTGCACCGCACATGGAATACGGGACGCCGAGTGATTCACACAGCGAAGGATATACAGCGGCGCCCCGGACGTTGTATTCTGCTTTGAGGGTTCCGGGTTTTGCGTCATATCCGGCATGGACAATACCGCTGTTTGCCTTTGTGGCGCCTTCGGCGATATCGCAGCCCTTTTCCACAACACACACAGAAGCCTGATAACGGCTGAGCGCCCTTGCGACAGCCGTACCCGTAATTCCCGCACCGATGACCAGTATTTCCGTATCAATCATGCATATCAGTCCCTTAATCCGGTTTGACTCAATATACCATAACCGGAGACGGCGATGCAATGAAAATATTGAAATGACGACTTTGGAATGATATAATCAGAAAAGGTTTTTTTGCTTCCCTCAGTATGAAACGAAGGGGGTAACCGGCATGATTACGACGATTTGCCTGAATCCGTGCTTTGACCGGACGGTTGAAGTTGACAGCCTGAAACTCAACAGCGTGAACCGGATCCGTACCGCACGGGACGACCTGGGCGGAAAAGGAATCAATGTGGCTATCGTAGCCCGGAGGCTCGGGCTGGACGTACAATGCCTCGGGCTGATGGGCGCCGAAGGATCAGCCGAACTGAGCGAACAAATGGACAGGGAAGGACTGAAGCATTCTTTTCTGCGCGTTCCGGGAAGAGTTCGCACAAATATGAAAATTTACAGCCGGGACGGGCAGGGCGTGACAGAACTGAACGAGCCCGGAGCGGCTGTGGACACGGATGTCCTGAAACTGTTCTTTGATGAAGCGAAGCAGAAGACGGCTGACAGCGATATGATCGTTCTTACCGGAAGTCTCCCTCCCGGATGCCCGGAAGGTACGTACCGCGACCTGATGAACGTGCTGGACGGAAAAAAATGCATCCTGGATACTGAAGGCAGGGAATTGGAGCTTGCCGCCAAAGGCGCGAAACCGTATCTGATCAAACCGAACCTCCGGGAGATGGAAACCACGCTGGGAATCGAGCTGCGGACCATGCGCACGATCCGGGATGCAGCCCTGCTGTTTATCCGCCTCGGTGTACAGCATGCGGTTGTTTCAATGGGCGAGATGGGAGCTATGTATGTATCTGAAAAAAAGACATTGTTCTCACCGGCGCTCCGGGTGGAGGCCAAATCAACGGTCGGCGCCGGCGACGCAATGATCGGCGGAATGCTCATGGGGTATGAAAAGGAAAAGGATATGGCAAAGGCGTTCCGGTACGGGATTGCTGCCGGCGCGGCAAGCGTCATGACAGAAGGAACACAGCTGATTATCCGGTCCGATTTTGAGAAACTGCTGGAGCAGGTGAAAATTCAGGAAGTGTAAAAGACTTGATATTTCGAAGATTCAAAGCAGAGTATTCAGACGGGGTAATCGATCTGATTCCGATGCATATTGATCCGCCGAATCCCGAACTGCGTTTCGGACACGAACAGATCTGGCGGATTACATTGCATAACAGCCGGAAGGAGATCGGACAGATCAGCTACCGCGACGGGGAAAGCCGATGCGTATATTACTACGGTCATATCGGATACCATATCGATCCGCCGTACCGTGGGAGGCACTTTGCATACAGGGCATGCTTGCTGATCCGCAGCGAAATACGGATGAGCGGAAAATCCTCCGTCGTGATAACCTGTGATCCGGACAACCCGGCCAGCCGGAGAACATGCGAACGCCTCCGGTGCATGCTGGAAGGCGAGGTGGCCGTTCCGGAAGACCTGCAGCAAAAATATGAACTGAGCGCCGTGAAATGCCGTTATATATGGCATATTACGGAACAACGGGAGCAAGATGATCACAGAAATTGACGGAATCCGCATTCACTGGGAAGAGGACGGCGAACAGGGAAGCCGGGTGCTTCTGCTGCATGGCTGGGGATGCGATATCTCCCTGATGAAGCCGGTAGCCGATGCGTTGAAGCAAAATCATCGCATCATGATGATCGATTTCCCCGGACACGGAGAAAGCGGAAGGCCGCCGGAACCGTGGGGAGTGCCGGAGTATTCGGAAAACCTGATTCATCTTCTGAAGGAAACCGGCTTTCTTCCGTGCGCTGTGATTGCCCACAGCTTCGGGTGCCGCGTGGCAACCTGGGCAGCAAGCGAACACCCGGATCTATTTACAAAAATGATTTTTACCGGAGCCGCCGGGATTCGCCCGAGACAGACGGAGGAAGCGAAAGCACGGACAGAAAGGTATAAAAAACTCAGGAACCGGGCGGAGAAGCTAAAAAAGATTCCGTTTTTACGCGGTGCCGCCGAATCAGTGGAAGAACGGCTGCGCATAAAGTACGGGAGTGCGGATTACAACCGCCTCGATGAAGAGATGCGGAAAACATTCGTGAAGGTCATTCATCTTGATCTGACTGACCGGTACGAAAAAATCCCTCAGAGCACATTGCTGATCTGGGGAGACCAGGATCAGGAGACACCCATATGGATGGGCAGGGAAATCGAAAAACGGATTCCCGACTGCGCGATGGTCATGCTGGAAGGCGGATCCCATTTCGCTTATCTGGAGCAGATCAACCGGTTCAATACGATTGCGGCCCGGTTTTTCGAGGAGGATTGAAGAATGCACATCTGGTCCCTGTTGCTGCTTGCGTGCGTGGCTGCCGGATGCCTCTTTGCCGCACGGCTTCTGATCCATTACTTTCAGCTGGAAAGCTACCAGCATCCCGGATATTTCCGTACGGTGAAACGGAATGCGCTGAAAGCGCTTCTTCCGGGTATTTTAATGAATATCATCATGCTGTTTGCGTCGACAGTATTTGCGTATATCATTCCGGAAGATAATGACTGGCTGCCCTGCGTCGGTGTTTCTGTATGCATGATCGCAGGCGGACTGATGGTACGGAAGCTGTGCAAAGCGAAGAACGCGAAAAAACCGCTGAAGTATACGCCGCGTATCAAAAGGCTGTATTTTGTATGTTTCCTGGTTTTTTTCGGCTTGCTGATCCTTCTTCAGCACCTGGCGTCGATGGAAGCGGAGAATGAATTCCAGAATATCCTGTATTCTGTGTTTTTTGTCCTTTTCTCGCTGTTTCCGACGCTTCTGCCGCTCTGGGTCGCGCTTGGCGGCCTGATTGCGTGGCCGGTTGAAAAACTGATCAGCGAATTGTATTTCCGCGACGCGCAGCGGATACTTCGCAACCGGAAAGACCTGATTAAAATCGGCATTACCGGAAGCTGGGGAAAAACAAGCGTCAAGTTTATTCTGGGGACGATCCTGGAAGAAAAATACCATACGCTTGTTACGCCGTCGAGCTTCAATACACCCATGGGTGTGACACGCGTGATCCGTTCGCAGCTTGAGCCAGGCCACCGCGTATTTATTGCGGAAATGGGCGCCAGGCACGTCGGGGATATCAAGGAAATGTGCAGGCTTGTCCACCCGCAGTACGGGATACTGACCTCCGTCGGCCCGCAGCATCTGGACACATTCAAAACCATCGAAAGGGTAACCGGAACAAAGTATGAGCTGATGGAAGCCATCCCCGAAAACGGAATGTGTTTCTTTGCCGATGACGAAGGGATCTGCAGGACGTTGTATGACCGGACGGAAAAGCAGAAAAAACTGGCCGGAATGAACGCGGAAAAAGACGACGTTTGGGCGGAAGATATCCGGAGCACACCGGAAGGCAGCCGATTTACGCTATGTACGGATAACAAACGGATTCCCTGTGAAACCGTATTGCTCGGTGAACTGAATATCCGGAATATCGTGCTGTGCGCTTCTGTCGCACTGGCCCTCGGAATGACCGGGGAACAGATTGCCCGCGGGATCCGGAAACTGCAGCCTGTCGAGCATCGTCTCCAGCTGATTCCCAATCCCGGCGGAATTACGCTGATCGATGATGCTTTCAACAGCAACATCAGAGGAGCGGAGCAGGCATTCAGGGTCCTTTCCGGTTTTCCGGAAACACGGATTGTCATCACACCCGGCATGGTGGAGCTGGGAAAAATGGAATATGAAATGAACCGTCAGTTCGGCGAGTACATGGCGGAGGGCTGCGATATCGCTATCCTGGTCGGCAGAAAACGCAGCGAAGCTATTGCCGAAGGTTTACACGCCATGGGATTTCCCGAAAACAGAATCCATGTGGCGGAATCACTGGATGAAGCGACATCCTATATGAGGGAAATTGTCAAGCCGGGGGATACGGTGCTGTTTGAAAACGATCTGCCGGACAATTATACGGAGTGAATACGGAGGAGCGGAAAATGAAAAAACAGATCGGCGTAATATTCGGAAGCCGCAGCTGCGAACGGGAAGTATCCATCATCAGTGCCGTTCAGATGATGCGATATGCCGACGCGGAAAAGTACAGCGTTGTCCCGGTATACATCGACGAACACGGCGTATGGTATACCGGTGAAAAACTGAAAGATATCAACAGTTTTAAACCTTTCCGGGCGGATGCTGACGGAATCGTCCGTGTGTTTCCCGATCTCACCGCCGGATCCGGAGCGTTGCTGCGGATATCGAAAACTTCCGGACTGCTCAGCCGTGAAAAACTTGAGATCGTCGCCAGAATTGATGTGTTTGTGATTGTCATGCACGGACTGAACGGTGAAGACGGAACACTTCAGGGACTGCTGGAGATGGCCAATATCCCGTATACTTCGACCGGCGTCGCCGGAAGCGCGATCGGGATGGATAAAATCATGATGAAGCAGTTTTTTCAGGGTGCGGAGCTGCCGGTTCTGCCGGGCGTATGGTTTACACGCCGGGAATATGAAAAAGACCCCGGACAGGTTATCCGCCGTGTCAGCGATCAGATTGGATTTCCGGTTTTTGTGAAACCGGCCAATCTGGGAAGCAGTATCGGCGTAAGCTGCGCGGACGGGGCAGAAGAACTGAAGGACAGCCTGGACCTGGCGTTTGAATATGACCGTCGCGTCCTTGTGGAAAAAGGACTGGATCATCCGATCGAACTGAACTGCAGCGTCCTGGGATATGATGACGAAGTGGAAGCTTCCTCGATTGAAATGCCGCTGAACAGCACCGAATTTCTTGACTTTCACGAGAAATACCTGTCCAGTGGCGGAAGCAAGGGAATGGCAAGCCTTCACCGTGTGCTTCCCGCACCGATCGAGGACAGCCTGAAGGATCAGATTCAGGAACTGAGCCGCAAGATATTCAGAATGCTTGACTGTAAAGGCGTTGTCCGGATCGACTATATGTTTGATAAAGCGAGCGGACAGATCTATATTACCGAAATCAATACGATCCCGGGAAGTCTCGCGTTCTATCTCTGGGAATACGATCAGGTCAGCTATACCAAACTGATCGACCGGATGATCATGTACGCGGAGAAGGCACATCAGGACAGAAACCATGCCAACTATGCCTATACGAGTGATATTCTGAAAAACGCTTCGCTTGGAGCGAAAGGCGCTAAGGGTACAAAAGGAAGCAAGAAATAACACGCGGTCATATGTGAGCGCAAATGATTGAAGCATCGAGGTGGACGGAATGCTGGAGAAGATCAAATCGCCCGCGGATCTGTCCTGTCTGAGTCAAAAAGAACTGAAGTCGCTTGCGGATGAAATCCGCGGTGAGCTGATTCATACGGTTTCCGAAAACGGCGGACACCTGGCGTCCAACCTGGGAGTCGTAGAACTGACACTGGCGCTTCACCGGATATTCCATGCCCCGGATGACAAGATCGTATTTGACGTCGGCCATCAGTCTTATGTTCATAAATTGGTTACCGGGCGTTATAAAAGATTCGGAACGCTGCGGGAATACGGCGGCATATCCGGCTTCCCGCGCCGTGAAGAGAGCGAATACGACTGTTTTGAAACCGGGCACGCCAGCACATCCGTTTCCGCCGCTCTCGGATTGGCCCGGGCCCGGGATTATCTCGGAGAAAAACACCACGTCATTGCGCTGACCGGTGACGGAGCCATGACGGGCGGCATGTGCTATGAAGCGCTGAATGACGCGGGCCACAGCCATACAAGGCTGATCGTTGTGCTGAATGATAATGAAATGAGCATTGCTCCGAATGTCGGCGCGCTGAGCACTTACCTGACCAATCTGCGGATCAGCGCGGGGTGGCAGAGTGCCAAGCGGAAAGTGAGAAGGCTGTCTGTCATCCCCGTTGTCGGGAAAGGAATATACAGGATTATTCACGGATTTAAAAAACTGCTGAAATCCGTGCTGCTCCGCGGCAGCAATCCGGGTTTTTTTGAGGCACTCGGATTTCAGTATTTCGGACCGATCAACGGCCATGATATTCCGTCCATGGAACGCACGTTCGAAAAGGCAAAAAAATGCACGGGGCCGTGTGTGATCCATGTGCTGACCAAAAAAGGTTACGGATATGAGCAGGCCGAGGAACGGCCGGAGGCATTCCACGGGACCCCGCCTTTCTATATTGAAACCGGAGCCAGGATTCTTGCGCCGGAATGCCCCTCTGCCGGGCATGTGATGGCCGATATGCTGGCTGAAATGGCTTCATCGGATTCCAGGATTGTGGCGGTGACGGCAGCGATGAAGCTTGGGACGGGACTCGATCATTTTGAGGAAAAATGTCCGGGAAGACTGATTGACGTCGGAATCGCTGAGGAACATGCCGCCACGATGGCAGCCGGCCTTGCCGCCGGCGGCATGAGACCTTATGTCGCCATTTATTCCACTTTTTTCCAGCGCTGCTATGACCAGATGATCCACGACGTTGCAATGCAAAAGCTGCCGGTTGTTTTTCTGCTGGACAGGGCGGGTGTCGGTGGCGAAGACGGTAAGACACATCACGGACTTTTTGATTTCGCCGAATTGCTGCCGGTTCCGGGGATGACGGTCCTGGCGCCGTGCGACACGCAGGAACTGTGTGAAATGATGCGGTGGACGCTGAAACAGGATGGGCCGTGCGCTATCCGGTATGCCAAAAACGGGAAAACCGATCCGGCGTATCATACCGATCCGGAGCATGAAGATTTTCGTAAATGGACAACACTCCGGGCCGGAAACGATGTGATCCTCCTCTCTGTCGGAAGTATGGTCAAAACAACGCTGATGGTTGCGGATATGCTGAAGGAAAAGGATATTTCCGCAGCCGTTGTCAGGGTTTCCATGCTGAAACCCGCCGACTTCGGGTTCCTGGATACACTGAACAACGATATTCCGGTGATCACGATTGAAGAACATATGAAGACAGGCGGATTCGGCGAATACCTGACGGGCTTGTGCAGAGAAAACGGATACCCGTTGCCGGCCGAGTGTATCGGTGTACCGGATTGCTATATTCCGCACGGAAGTCATGAACAGCTGATGGCGGATGCCGGACTGAGCCCTGAAAAGATCTCGGAACGGATCTGTCGGATAATCAGGAGGATAAAGGATTGACGGAGAAAGCTCGGGCGGATGTCGCGCTCGTGGCCCGCGGGCTGGTGGAAAGCCGGGAAAAGGCACAGGCCGCGATCATGGCGGGACAGGTATATATCGGAGAACGAAAAATCGTAAAAGCGTCTGAAACAGTCAGACCGGAAGATCAGCTGACGCTGAGAATGCCTTCGGTCGGGTATGTCAGCCGCGGCGCACTGAAACTTGAAAAGGCAGTCCGGGTTTTTCAGGCGGATTTTCATGGTAGAACGGTTATCGACGTCGGTGCGAGTACCGGCGGGTTTACGGACGTTTGCCTGCGAAACGGCGCGAAACAGGTATATGCGGTGGATGTCGGATACGGTCAGCTGGACTGGAAGCTTCGGAATGATCCGCGCGTCACAGTGATGGAACGGACAAATGCCCGGTATCTGACTCCCGGCTTGTTTAAGGAAAGACCTGTTATTGCGGTCATGGACGTCAGTTTTATATCCGTCACGCTGATTCTGCCGGCCCTGATTTCGATTATCGGGGAAGACGGTATCGTTTACACGCTGATTAAACCGCAGTTTGAAGCCGGACGCGAAAAAGTCGGGAAGAAAGGCGTTGTCCGCGATCCGGAAACTCATATGGAAGTAATCCGCAGGATATCCGAGTATACTCAATCGATCGGGTGGGAAATCCGCCGCCTTGATTATTCTCCGATTACCGGACCGGAGGGGAATATCGAATTTCTGGCTGAAATCCGCCATGGCATTACTCCGGACGGGATTACGGAAGAAGATATCCGGAAGACCGTCCGGGAAGCACACATCAGTCTGAAGCAATAAACGAACGCGTTTTAACCCGTCAGGAGGGAGATGAGCGACTTGTTTGGAATTATCGGGCTGCTGGCCAATCCGGACCGGAGAGGCGCCGGCCGTCTGGCTGAAGAAGCCCGCGCCTTTTTCATGTCCCACGATACCGAATGCGTGATGCTGGACGGAGCAGAAAACGCGCCGGAAAAGAAGCCGGATCTGATCCTGACGTTCGGCGGAGACGGTACCCTCCTGACCGGAGCACGGTATGCCATACGGTATGATACTCCTCTGATGGGCATCAATATGGGAACGGTCGGATTCCTGACGGAAGCGGAACCGGATCACATGCATGACGCGCTTACAGCGCTGATGGACGGATCATACCGAATAGAGGAAAGAATGCTTCTTGACATTACCAGCGTCAAAACCGGACAGTGGTTCTACGCGCTGAACGATGTCGTGATTACCCGGGGCGGATACGCACGGCTGATCCGGGTGGAATGCACCGTAAACGGGGAACAGTTCGGTGTGTTTACGTCCGACGGGATGATTGCCGCCACTCCGACCGGTTCCACGGGGTATTCGTTGTCAGCCGGCGGACCGATTGTGGAACCGGGTATGCGCTGTATTACGTTGACGCCCGTATGCGCGCACAGCCTGCAGCGTTGTCCGTGCATTGTTTCGGGAGACGCCGATATCCGTTTCCGGCTGCAGCCTGAAAGGACGCAGACCGCGGAACTGCAGATTGATGGCATGAATCGGGGAACGCTTGAAGCAGGCGACGAAATCACCGTGACCGGCGCGGAGAAAACCATTCGCCTGGTGCGCCTGTATCCATATCATTTTTATTCCCTGCTGCATACAAAACTCAGGGAATGGGGATCGCAGCACGCGTAAAAGGAGGACAGCCAAAGATGAAATCCACACGTCAGGAAGACATCATCCGGATTATTTCCTCGAAGGAAATTGAGACACAGGAAGAACTAGCGGGTGAACTGCGCGCGCTTGGATATAATGTCACGCAGGCGACAATATCACGGGATATCAAAGAGCTTCAGCTGATAAAAGTATCCGCCGGAGAACGGGGCGCATACAAGTACGCGCCCCGGCCGGAGCGGCGGGATTCCGCCGTGAACGAGAGACTAATCCGGATCCTTGCTGATTCTCTGATCAATGTTGATTTTGCCGGACAAATGATCGTTGTCAGAACACTGAGCGGATCGGCAAACGTTGCGGCGGAAGCAATTGATACTTTCCAGTGGAAGGAAGTTCTCGGAACGATTGCCGGGGATAATACTATATTCATCGTTGTCAGGAATAAAAAGGACGCGGAAAAGATTGTCGCGCGGATCCGGGAAATGACTTTCACCGGCTGAGAAGCGAAAGGAGAAAGATATGATTCAGTCGCTTTCCATCCGGAATGTCGCGCTGATCGAACAGCTGACGATTGAATTTCATAACGGACTGCAGGTGCTTTCCGGAGAAACAGGCGCCGGGAAAAGTATTGTAGTGGATGCCGTCAATCTGATACTTGGCGGAAGAGCCGATCGCTCCATGATCCGCTCCGGATGCGAAAAGGCTTCCGTTGAAGCGGTGTTTGATATTCCGGATATGACGGAGATCGCCGCCTTGCTCGGCAGGGAAGGTATCGAATTTGATGGAAATACCGTCAGCATTTACCGCGAAATCAGCGCAGGCGGACGGAATATATGCCGGATCTGCGGAATCATCATGCCGCTGGCATTCCTGAAGGAAATGGCGCCACTGCTGATGAACCTGCACGGACAGAGCGAACACCAGTATCTGGCCGATCCGCAGACCCATCTGAGCTACCTGGATCAGCTCGGCGACGCAAAGCACCGGGAAATCAGGGAAAAAGTACGGGAATGCTGTACACTGTTCCTGGCCAATCACCGGGCTTACGCGAAGCTGGTGCGGCGGAACGAGGACAAGGAATTCCGGATGGAGAAAATCCGGAAGGACCTGGAGGAACTGCATCAGGCAAATCTGCAGAACGGCGAAGAGGAAACGCTGCGGGAAGAACTGAAGAAAATGGAAAAATCCGGAAAGATAACGGAAGGCCTGAAAAAAGCGTATCACAGCATGATATCCGGCGAAGGAGAAGGCGGCGCGCTCCAGATGGTCCGGGAAGCCGCGAAACAACTGAAAGACGTCTCTGTCCATGATGAAGATACCGAAACACTCGCCGGGAAGTGCGACGCGCTTTATTATGACCTGGAGGACCTGGCGTACCAGATCAACAGCAAAATCGAGAAGTATGATTTTGATCCTTCCAGGATGGAACAGGCGGAAAACCGGCTGGAACTGATCCGGCGGATTGAAAAAAGATTCGGATCTACCGTGGAGGAAGTACTGCAGACCGAAGCAGAACTGGAGGCGGAATATGCCGATCTGTGCGGACTGGACGACGAGGTCCGCCGGATGGGCGCCGAGCATAAGAAACTGCTTGGCGATTACCGGAACGCAGCCCGGGAATTGACGGAATCCCGGAAAAAGCTTGCGGATCAGTTTTCGCATCACATGATGCGGGAACTGCGGGATCTCGGCATGGCGCAGACAGTATTCGAGGTCCGGTTTGCGGAGCGGGAAGACGGTAAACCGAAAATGCCGACAGAAACCGGGGACGACCAGGCGGAATTTATGATTTCCCCGAATCCGGGTGAACCTCTGATGCCGCTGGCAAAGATCGCATCGGGCGGCGAACTGTCCCGGCTGATGCTGGCCATGAAAACCCTGGAAGCCGGTCATACCGGCGTGGACTGTATGGTGTTTGACGAAATCGATACCGGCATCAGCGGGAAAACCGCACAGACTGTCGCGGAAAAAATGATTGCCATTTCCAGACACCATCAGGTGATTTGTGTCAGCCATCTGCCGCAGCTGGCGGCAGCCGGCGACTGGCAGTACCTGGTCAGCAAGCGTGCCTCGGGGGACCGGACGGTAACCGATGTTGCTGAATTATCAGCAGAAGGACGGATCAGCGAGATTGCGCGGATGATCAGCGGCGCGGAAGGGATCAGCCGGGAAGCTTCCGAATATGCCGGACAGATGCTGAAAGCGGCGGAGAACAGGAAACGCCTGATTGACGGATAAAAACCGAAAAAAACGAAAAAAGACAAAATGCTTGCCAAGATATACTCCAAAAGGTATAATAAAGCGTTGTACGGTGCCTCGCGGACTGCGACATGGCGGAGCCGTAGGACGTAATATAAACGAGGGGGAATAATTTCATGTCCAAAAAATACCTGTACCTCTTCAGCGAAGGGAATGCCAACATGCGCGAGCTGCTGGGCGGAAAAGGCGCCAACCTGGCTGAAATGACCAACATCGGTCTGCCTGTTCCGCAGGGCTTTACAATTTCCACAGAGGCATGTACCCAGTATTATGAAGACGGCCGTCAGATTAATGATGAAATTCAGTCTCAGATTATGGAATACATTGCCAAGATGGAAGAAATCAACGGCAAGAAATTCGGAGACCTGAAAAACCCGCTGCTCGTTTCCGTCCGTTCCGGCGCGCGTGCCTCCATGCCCGGCATGATGGATACCATCCTGAACCTGGGCCTGAATGACGAAGTTGTTGCCGCCATGATCGCCGGCAATGACGACCCGAAATTTGCCCGGTTCGTATATGACAGTTACCGCCGTTTCATTCAGATGTATTCCGACGTCGTTATGGAAGTCGGCAAGAAATATTTTGAGCAGCTGATCGACGAAATGAAGGCTAAGAAAGGCGTTACTTTCGACGTTGAACTGACTGCTGACGACCTGAAGGAACTTGCCGCCAGCTTCAAGGCGGAATACAAAGCAAAGATCGGTGATGATTTCCCCTCTGATCCCAAGGAACAGCTGATGGGCGCTATCAAGGCCGTGTTCCGTTCCTGGGACAATCCCCGTGCCAACGTATATCGCCGGGATAACGATATCCCGTACAGCTGGGGTACCGCCGTCAACGTCATGCCGATGGTGTTCGGCAATCTGAACAACAATTCCGGTACCGGCGTTGCCTTTACCCGTGATCCAGCTACCGGCGAAAACAAACTGATGGGCGAGTTCCTTGTCAATGCACAGGGCGAGGACGTTGTGGCCGGCGTACGCACACCGATGCCGATTACCCAGATGGCGGAGCAGTTCCCCGAAGCGTATGACCAGTTTGTCAAGGTATGCGACACGCTTGAAAAGCATTACCGTGATATGCAGGATATGGAATTCACCGTTGAAAACGGAAAGCTGTATATGCTTCAGTGCCGCAGCGGCAAGCGTACGGCCCAGGCTGCGCTGAAGATCGCCTGTGATCTGGTTGATGAAGGCATGCGTTCCGAAAAGGAAGCCGTAGCCATGATTGACCCCCGGAATCTTGATACGCTGCTGCATCCCCAGTTCGACGCCGCTGCCCTGAAGAAGGCGGAACCGATCGGTAAAGGTCTTGGCGCTTCCCCCGGCGCTGCCTGCGGTAAAATTGTGTTTACGGCTGAAGATGCAGAAGCATGGGCTGCCCGCGGCGAAAAAGTCGTGCTGGTCCGGCTGGAAACATCTCCGGAAGATATTACCGGCATGAAGAGCGCCCAGGGTATTCTGACCGTTCGCGGCGGTATGACCAGCCACGCGGCCGTTGTTGCCCGCGGAATGGGTACGTGCTGCGTTTCCGGATGCGGCGAGATCGCGATGGATGAAGAAAACAAGAAGTTTACGCTGGCCGGTAAAACCTTTAATGAAGGCGATTTCCTGTCCATTGACGGCACCACAGGAAAAATATATGACGGAATCATCCCGACCGTGGATGCCACAATCGCCGGTGAATTCGGCCGCATCATGGCCTGGGCGGACAAATACCGCCGCCTGCGGGTCCGCACGAATGCCGACACCCCGGCCGACGCAAAAAAAGCCCGTGAACTGGGTGCCGAAGGCATCGGCCTGTGCCGTACCGAACATATGTTCTTCGAGCCGGAAAGGATTGCCGCTTTCCGTGAGATGATCTGCTCTGATACCGTTGAAGAACGCGAAGCCGCGCTGGATAAGATTCTGCCGTACCAGCAGGGGGACTTCGAGAAACTGTACGAAGCGCTCGAGGGATGCCCGGTCTGCATCCGCTTCCTGGATCCGCCGCTGCATGAGTTCGTTCCCACCACTGAGGAGGAAATCGCGCTGCTGGCCAAGACGCAGGGCAAGAGCGTTGAAACGATCAAGAACATCATTGCCGGCCTGCACGAATTCAACCCGATGATGGGCCACCGCGGATGCCGCCTGGCGGTTACTTATCCGGAAATCGCGAAGATGCAGACCAAGGCTGTTATCCGTGCGGCCATCAAGACGCAGAAAGCCCATCCGGACTGGGATGTGAAGCCGGAAATCATGATCCCGCTGACCTGCGAGATGAAAGAACTGAAGTTTGTCAAGAAGCTCGTCGTTGAGACAGCGGATGCCGAAATCGCAGCAGCGGGCAGCAGCCTTGAATATGAAGTCGGCACCATGATTGAGATTCCGCGTGCCGCGTTGACTGCCGACGAGATCGCCAAGGAAGCTGACTTCTTCTGCTTCGGCACCAACGACCTGACCCAGATGACTTTCGGCTTCAGCCGCGACGATGCCGGCAAGTTCCTTTCCGCGTATTATGATACCAAGATCTTCGAAAATGACCCGTTCGCCAAGCTGGACCAGACCGGCGTCGGCAAGCTGATGGAAATGGCTATCAAACTGGGACGGCCCGTAAATCCGAAGCTTCATGTCGGTATCTGCGGCGAACACGGCGGCGATCCCAGCTCTGTCGAGTTCTGCCATAAGATCGGCCTTGATTACGTCAGCTGCTCTCCGTTCCGCGTGCCGATTGCCCGGCTGGCTGCCGCACAGGCCGCAATCGCCGAACAGAAATAATTTTCAGGGGTTAAGTTAAAAAGCTGTCCTGGATAAGGACAGCTTTTCCCATATTTCACGATGGGAGTGATCATATATGCTGAAGTCTATCCTGTCCGTATTCGGCGGAGCTTTCGGAATGATTCTGAAAGTTATACTCGCAATCACGCTGGTGTTCCTGACAGTATACTGTCTGATTACGCTTTTTACAGAGGAATTCCTTTGGGGAGGCGTCATCCGTGTTGCAGCCATCGCCGGGTCGGTTTTCCTGTTCAAAGTACTGATCAGGCCTCCGAAGGATGAATAGCGCTGAATCAGAAAGTATCGGAAAAAACTTGCAATTCATTTTGAATTATGGTATGATTCCATTTGTTATGCGGGCGGTCCTCTGTCCGGATGAGCAGGCGAATCGTTCGGTTCGCTTCCCGGGTCACGAACGTTTATGAGGGAAGGAGGCACACATCATGAATGAAATTATTCGCTCCATCGAAGCAAAGCAGATTCGGAGCGATCTGCCCCAGTTCAACGTCGGCGATACAGTCCGCGTCTGGGTGAAGGTCGTTGAAGGCAACCGTGAACGTCTGCAGGCTTTCGAAGGCACCGTGATTGCCAAGCGCAATGGCGGCGTACGGGAAACATTTACGGTTCGCCGCGTGTCATACGGCATCGGCGTTGAACGTACATTCCCGATCAATTCCCCTCGCGTAGACCATGTGGATATGATCCGCCGCGGTAAAGTCCGCCGCGCGAAGCTTTATTATCTGCGTGATCGGCAGGGTAAGGCCGCCAAGATCAAGGAAGTTAAGCGGGTCTGATATGTGCTTGAAAAGATTGCTGCCATACTATGCAGCAATCTTTTTTCAGTTCAGAAGGAGAATATATGAGAAACAGAGAAGAAGCAGCATCCAGCGCGAAAGAACTGGTATCCAGAATGACATTGGAAGAAAAGGCTTCCCAGCTGAAGTATGACGCACCTGCCATTCCGAGGCTCGGTATTCCGGCTTATAACTGGTGGAATGAAGTACTGCATGGCGTAGCCCGTGCCGGTACTGCAACCGTTGTTCCGCAGGCAATCGGACTTGCTGCCATGTTTGATGAGGACATGCAGGAAGAGATCGCGTCCGTGATAGCTGAAGAAGCACGCGCGAAATATAACGGTCAGAGCAGCCACGGTGACCGGGATATCTATAAAGGGCTGACGGTATGGAGCCCGAATATTAACATTTTCCGGGATCCCCGCTGGGGACGCGGACACGAAACCTATGGGGAAGATCCGTATCTTACAAGCCGCCTGGGTATTCGGTTTATTCAGGGGCTGCAGGGGCATGGGAAATACCTGAAAACCGCCGCGTGCAGCAAGCATTTTGCCGTTCATTCCGGACCGGAAGCGATTCGTCATCAGTTTAACGCCAAAGCCACGAAAAAAGATATGACGGAAACATATCTGGCAGCATTCGAGGCAACCGTTAAAGAAGCGGAAGTTGAATCCGTTATGGGAGCATACAACCGTGTAAACGGAGAACCGGCATGCGGAAGCGAAACATTGCTGAAAAAAACGCTGCGTGAAAAATGGGGCTTCCGGGGACACGTTGTCAGCGATTGCTGGGCGATTCATGATTTCCATGCAAACCATAAGGTAACCGCCACCGCTCCGGAAAGCGCCGCTCTGGCACTCCGGAACGGATGCGACCTGAACTGCGGAAATACGTATCTTCACCTGCTGCAGGCGTTTCAGGAAGGCCTTGTGACAGAAGAACAGATTACGACAGCATGTGAAAGGTTATTTACGACCCGGTATATGCTCGGACTGTTTGATGAGAATTGCGAATATAACCGGATTCCCGTCACAGCGGTTGACACGGACGCCCATAATGATCTGGCGCTGAAAGCCGCGGAAAAAAGCATGGTGCTGCTGGAAAACGACGGAACGCTGCCGCTGGATCCGGAACAGGTCAGAACCGTTGCCGTCATCGGACCGAACGCTGACAGCGTTCCTGCCCTGGAAGGAAACTACAACGGTACTTCGAGCCGTTATGTCACTTTCCTCAACGGTATCAGGACATTCTGTGAAAAGCACGGAATCCGTGTGCTTTACAGTCTGGGGTGCCATCTGTTCAAAGACAGGACCTCCGGACTGGCGCAGGCTGACGACCGCCTGGCGGAAGCGGCCATGTACGCGGAAGCGGCGGATGTGACCATTGCGTGTGTCGGGCTGGATGCAGGCCTGGAAGGAGAAGAAGGAGATACAGGCAATGAGTACTTCAGCGGAGACAAGAAAGACCTTCTGATACCTGAATCCCAGCGAAAACTGATGGAAGTGCTGAAGAAGTCCGCACGCAAACTTGTGACGGTGATTGCAGCGGGTTCTTCGCTGAATGTGGCCGGTGGAAATGCAAAACTGTTTGCATGGTACCCCGGACAGGCCGGAGGAACAGCCCTGGCAAAACTCCTTTTCGGTGAAACGAATCCCGGCGGACATCTGCCTGTAACATTTTACCGGGACGTCAGCGATCTGCCTCCGTTTGAAGACTACAGCATGAAGAACCGGACATACCGGTATTTCGGCGGGAATGTGCTGTTTCCTTTCGGTTTCGGACTGAGCTATACCAAATGGTCCGTTTCCGACGCGGCATATGACGGGGAAAGAATTACCGTTAATGTTCATAATGAGGGAAAGATGGACGGGGACGCGGTTGTACAGGTATATGTCTGCATCGACCATCCCGACGCGCCTTCGCATCCGAGGCTGTGTGGTTTCAGAAGAATAACTGTTAAAGCCGGCGATACCGTTCGGACTGCGGTGGATCTCGACCGGTTGACCGGTACGGTGGTCAATGAACAGGGTGAGCGCGTTGACGTGGCGCATATGACTTTCCATATCGGAATGAGCCAGCCGGACCGGGTCAGCGTCCGTATGAGCGGCGTAGAACCGGCGACGCTGAAAGTATAATCCGGAGGAAACGATGTTTACCGGCTTTACAGATGAGACAATCCGCTTTTTTATGGATTTGAAATTTCATAACTATACGGAATATTTCCACCAGGAACATGATCGATATGTAGAAACAGTCCAAAGTCTGTTTTATAGTTTTATCGACAGCCTCGCGCCTGATATGCGCCGGATTGATCCCCGGATGGAAGTACGGCCTTACAAGTGCCTGTCCCGGATTCACCGGGACACACGGTTCAGCCGTGATAAAAGCCCGTACCGGGATCATCTGTGGCTGTTGTTTCGCAGAGAGGCCGAACCTCGTGAAAAATCAATCATGTATTGGTTCGAACTAGGTCCTTCCAGGCTGAGTTGGGGCATGGGATTCTGGGGTGAAAACAGGGAAGCGATGGATATATTCAGGAGACGGATGGTGGCTGATCCTGACGGGACGGCTGCTTTTCTCGAAAACCTCGAACTCGAAAAACACAATCTGATGCTGAACGGTACTTCGTTTAAGCGGATCCAGATTCCCGCGGAAATCCCCGAAAGGCTGAGGAAATGGTATTGTATGAGGGAAATGTATATCAGTAAAACAGATCCCGCTTTCGAAAACGTTTTTTCAGACCGGATTCTGAAAGAAGTCAGGACGGATTTCCTTGCGCTGGCACCATTGTACCGGATGCTCAGAGGATGCTGCGACGAAACGGCGGGATAAAACGAAATACGGATCAGACAAAACGGAAAGTCGGGGCCGTGAACGCTTTCCGTTTTTTATTTCCCCCAAACTTGACGCAACCTTATTCATGGGATAATATAATGAAGTAATTTTTTAAGGGATGGCTGAAAAGGCATATGGATACGCAGCAGACACCGATCAACTGGTTCCCGGGACATATGGCAAAAACGCGCCGGCTCCTTCAGGAACAGCTGCGCCGCGTAGACCTTGTGATAGAACTGTGCGACGCACGGCTGCCATATTCCAGCCGTAATCCGGAACTGGGACGGATGACGGCCGGAAAACAGCGCGTCCTTTTCCTCAATAAAGCGGACCTGGCAGATCCCGCAATCACGCGGAAATGGTTAAAACAATTTCAGGAAGAAGGAGAATACGCCTGTATTGTGTCCGCGGTCACACTCAGGTCAAAGGAAACAATCGGTATCATTGAACAGGCGACAAAAGAGATTATTGACAAGGCGAAGGAAAAAGGAATCCGGAAAACTGTCCGGGCAATGGTGATCGGCGTTCCGAATGTCGGAAAAAGCACCCTGATCAACCGGCTGAAGGGAAGCGCGATTGCGAAGACAGGAGACCGTCCGGGTGTGACAAAAAGCAATCAGTGGGTTCATATTTCACCGTATCTTGAACTTCTGGACACTCCCGGCATGCTCTGGCCGAGGCTGGATGATCAGGAAGCGGCAATGCGGCTATGCTGGATCGGTTCAGTAAAGGACGACGTGGTGGACTTGAGCACGCTGACAACCGGACTGCTGTCGGAACTGAAGAAACAGGCTCCGGAAGCAGTCAAAACCCGCTTTCATATATCCGATCTTTCAGCGGAAGGAGCAGACCTGCTGGATGAGGTATGCCGCGGCCGGGGATGGCTGCTGAAAGGAAACCGGTATGATTATGACCGGTGCTTCAGTGTTGTGCTGGATGAATTCAGGAGCGGGAAGATCGGGAAAATCAGCCTTGAAGTGCCGCGGGCAGGAAAGGAAGAGAAGAATGACGGACAGGATGACCCGGGCGCTTGAACTTCAGGCATACGATTCGCAATACCGGACAGGCGGAATTGTTGTAGCCGGGATCGATGAAGTCGGCCGGGGTCCGCTGGCTGGAAATGTTGTAACCGCATGTGTGGTTATGCCGCCAGAACCGTTGATTCTTTGGGTGGATGACAGTAAAAAACTGAGTGAATCCCGGCGCGAGAAAGTATACCGGGAAATCATCGATACGGCGCTGTTTATCGGTATCGGTCAGGTCGGGCCGCAGGAAATCGACGAGATCAATATCCTGCAGGCGACGCGGAAAGCGATGAGAAAAGCGGCGGAGCTTGTGCCGGCGGATGTATTTCTGATTGACGCCGTGACCGGACTCGGCCTGAAAGGAAAGGAGATACCGATTATCAAAGGAGACGCGCATTCCTACAGTATCGCTGCCGCAAGCATCGTCGCGAAGGTGATCAGAGACAGGCAAATGCGCGAGCTTGACGAAAGATATCCGCAGTACGGATTTGCCAGGAACAAGGGATATGGGACGAAGGAACATATCGACGCGCTCCGGGAATACGGCCCGTGTCCCGAACACAGAAGGAGTTTTATCGGTCATTTTGTATGAAACAAACATATGAAACAGGCCTGAAAGGCGAAGAAAACGCTGAAAGCTATCTTCGGGAAACCAGGGGTATGATCTGCCTGGAAAGAAGGTACAGGAGCCGCCTCGGGGAAATCGACCTGATTATGCGGGAGGGCGGGACAATCGTATTTGTAGAAGTCAAGACCCGTACAAACGCTTCTCCGGGAACCGGAATGATGACGGTGAATGTTGCGAAACAGAAACGTATCGCACAGGCCGCGATGATCTACCTGATGTGTACCGGCCAGGTGAACCGGGCTGTACGGTTCGACGTGGTTGAAATCTGCCGTGAAAAGATTATTCACGTTCCCAATGCGTTTCAACCGGGGAATATGTTTTACCTGTAAGGAAAGGAATGATATTCAGTATGCGCAGATTTCGCACCGGATACAAAAACCTGCTTCTGATCATGATGGCAGGTTTTCTCCTGCTCTGCAATGTTGCCTTCGGAGAGGAAGAACCGGGCTATTTCAATATCTCGGATTATATCGGATATGATACTGACGAAGACGAATACGATGATGATGACGAGTATTTCTATGACGAAGAAAACCTGCTGTACAACGGCGGATTTGAGCTCATGGACAGTGACGGCCTGCCTGAAGGCTGGTATACCGACGAATATCGGATCGGCACCGGCGCGACGGAGTTTTCCGTACCGATTGATGAAGATTCCGGCCGCGGACGGGTTGTTGAAATCTGGAATAAGGAAAGCAACGACGCGCGGTATTACCAGCCTGTACCGGTTGAACCCAATACAATATACTGCCTGAGCGGATATATCTGGGCCGAGGATATTTCCGGCGGACACGGCGCCAATTTCAGCATTGAAGATGTATACACGTTTTCCGAACAGATTTACGATACGGACGGGGCTTGGGAATATGTGGAGTTTTACGGCCTGACCGGTCCGCGGCAGGATCTGCTGAACGTTTTCGTACGGGTCGGAGGTTACGGAGGGGAGAGTCAGGGAAGAGCAAGGTTCGACGATATCCGGCTGACAGAAATTCAGGGGGAACCGGATACAGGATATGTTGCGAACTGGTATTCGCCAGATGAATATGATGATTATGAAGATTATGATGATTATTATTTTGACGGCACGGATAACGGCATAGAATACGCAACCACGGAACCGGATGAAAATTCCAGGTTGTTCCTGATTCTTACAGGAGCGGGATGGTTCGGGGTTATGCTGCTTTTTGCCGCCTGTTTTAAGGGAAGAAAAAAGCGGAAAGTATTATCTGCGGGAAAAGAACAATATTATTTCATTCCGATCCTGGTGCTTGCCTTTGTCGTAAGGATGTTTATCAGCTACAACGTAGAGGGATATCACGTAGACGTCAATTGCTTTACCAGCTGGGGCAATATCATGAATGATTTCGGCCCGCGGGAATTCTATCAGCAAGCATCCTTCTGCGATTATCCGCCGCTGTATACATATATCCTGTCGCTGAATTCCATCATTGCCCGGGGGAGCGCAGCATCCGTACCCTGGACACGGGTGATTTACCGGTTTGTTCCTTCCCTGTGCGATATCCTGTCGTGCTATTTCCTGTACCGGTACGCGCGGGAAAAGATGCCTGATCAGATCCATCGCCTGTGCGCCATACTGATTCTGTTTGCCCTGAATCCTGCTGTAATTCTGAACAGCGCGGCGTGGGGGCAGATCGACAGCGTGCTGTGCCTGCTGCTGCTGATGGTGGCGCTCTATGCCGTGAAAGGAAAATGGCAGGTGGCGCTTCCGGTGTATGCGGTCAGCGTACTGGTGAAACCTCAGGCGCTGATGCTTGGCATTCTCGGACTCCTGTATATTGTCATTACCTGGATCAGACAGAAGGAATCCAGGAAACCGATCGTGATCGGCGTTCTGGCGGCGGCGGCAAGCATGGCGGCGATTATTATGCCGTTCAGCGTTCTTCAGACCGAAAAGATCGGATGGCTGATCGAAAAGTACAAGGAAACGCTGAATTCTTACGCGTACGCGACGGTCAATTCAGCCAATTTATATTATCTGCTCGGCGGGAACTGGGTAAAAATCGACATGCCGTGCAATATTGCAGGACCGATTATTCTGGCTGCCGCGTGCGTTGCTTATGCTGTCTGGTGGTATATCAAAAACAGAAACAGGCCGTATGGATGGATTGAAAGCATTCTGGCATGTGACTTCGCATTTCTGTTTATCATCCTTGCCGTGATGAAGATGTCGTGGGGGACTGTCGGTACGGTCGCCATGGTTTTTGCGTTTGTTATAACGATCTCATTTGCCGTCCGGAAGGGAGATGTTCATTTCCTGCCTTATCTCGGCGCACTACTGTTCATACTGTTATACGTATTCGGCGTCAAGATGCACGAAAGATACATCTTCCCGGCACTGTTCCTGCTCACCGCAGCATGGGTGATCCAGAAAGACAGGCGGATCCTGTATATTATGGCGCTTTTCTCCATGACGCTGTTCATCAATGAGGGGATTATCCTGGATAACAGTATCCGGTACATTGCCGCTTACGGCGAAGAAATCGGTGTTTATTACGGCCATCTGCTTCCCAACACGGTTGTGATTGCGGATATACTGAGCTTTCTGAATATCGGAGGCGCTTTGTACGCCGTATATGTCGGAAACAGTCTGGTTTATGGCTCGGAAGATGAACCGGGACGATATGCCGGGACAGTTCCGCTGGCGGAAAAGATACCGCGGAAAAAGACGCCGCTGGATTATCATCCGGACCGTTCACTGCACTGGAACCGGAAAGACTGGATCATTCTTTCCGCCGTGACGCTGATTTACGCGGCTGTATGCCTGACAACACTCGGAAGCACAAAAGCGCCCCAGACGGGATGGACATCGGAAAGCTATGACGATGTCATTGTATTTGATCTCGGAGAACATGAAAAGCCTGCCGCCATCCTTTATTTCGGGCGGGTATGCCACAATTATCGCTCCGATTTCGCTTTTTCCCAAAGCAATGACCTGAAAAACTGGTCTGCCGACGTATATGCCCAGATGAATCAGGGAGAATGCTGGAAATGGAAATATGTCGTATCATCGGATAATTCCGTTTATCCGAGAAATTATGATCAAAGACAGGAAGGGATCCTGTATTTTTCCGGGCGGTATATCCGGCTAAAAGCAATGAATAAAGGACTTCGCCTCAACGAAGTGATTTTCAGGGACATAGACGGCAACATTATTCCGGCGCGGATTTACGGGGAATTCCAGGATGATGAGACGACCGCGTTATATGAAAAACTGCTGGACGAACAGGATACGATTGAAGCGCTGCCCGATCTGGTGGACGGACAGAACGGGGACAATAAAGCGCCGCAGCCCTCCTGGTGGAACAGTACCTATTTCGATGAAATCTATCACGCCAGAACCGCGTTCGAATTCCTGCATCCCGAAGAAATCGTCCATGAACCCGATCATCAGGCGGAACCGTATGAAAACAGCCATCCGCCTCTCGGCAAACTGATGATGAGCGCGTTCATCGCACTGTTCGGCATGACGCCTTTCGGATGGCGGTTTGCCGGCACGATGGCCGGAATACTGATGATTCCGGGCATGTACCTTCTCGGTAAACAGCTGACGAAGAAAACGTCCATTGCCGCGCTTGTGGCGATTCTGATGGCGCTTGACTGCATGCACCTGACACAGACACAGATCGCCACGATCGACAGTTTTCCGGTATTGTTCATCATTTTCGCATATTACTTCATGCTGAGATATATGCAGACGGATATTATGAAGGAACCTCTCCGTAAGTCACTGGTTCCGCTCGGATTCAGCGGTCTGTTTATGGGATTATCCATAGCGAGCAAGTGGATCGGAATATACGCGGGCGCCGGGCTGGCAATCCTGTTTGTATGGCATGGCCTGCGCATGATCCGTATCAGCAGGCAGGCAAAGGAAATTGCAGAAAATCCCTCGACCCCGGAAGAGGAAAGGGAACAGCTGTATCCATATCTGGTATCGGACCGGAACGATCCGCTGCCGGTGATTTCCAGACTGTTTACAATATGTCAGTGGTGTTTGCTGTTCTTTATTGTGATTCCGGCAGCCATCTATCTGCTGTGCTATATTCCGTATATGTCAGCCAGGACGGATATCCATACGTTCAGGGATTTCCTGACGGCTGTATGGAATTCCCAGCTGAATATGTATAAATACCACAGTAAACCGGGCCTCGGAATGGATCATCCGTTCTATTCCCCATGGTATCAATGGCCGCTCATGCTGAAACCGATGTACTATGCGGCAAGACAGTACCTGAGCAGAACAACGACGGTGCCCTTCAGCATTTTCAGTTTCGGCAATCCGGTCGTCTGGTGGCTTGCGATCCCGGCACTGGGCTATTGTATTCTTCGCTGGATGAAATCCCATTTTTACCGGATTCAGCCGGGATACGACCTTCCGGTTTCCAGAAGGAAACTGTTCCGTCATGATATCAGGCTCCCGATCCATCTGACTGCAAAAACATATGACAACCGGATCGCATTTGTCCTGATCGGGCTTCTAGCCGAGTATCTTCCGTGGGTCCTTGTTCCCAGAGGAACATATATCTATCACTATTTTGCATCGGTACCGTTTATGATCCTGTGTATCGGGCTTGCATTCGACGGCCATCCGGAAGAAAAAAGAACCGGCTGGTGGATTGCCGGAATTCTGCTGGTGCTGTGTGCTCTCGCCGCTTTTATTGTGTTTTTCCCATATGCCAGCGGACTGGCTGTACCCGCGTCATGGCTGAATCTCGGTAAAAAAGTCCTGAACATTTATTACTGATTCCGATTCGCAGGAGAGTACAGCGATGAATGAAGGAAAGATGGCTAAAACGCTCAGTTTCGGCGTCAGCGGCGTGAACGGTTTTCCGGTCAATGTGGAAGTGTTTTCCCATAACGGCATTCCGATGATGGAGATCATCGGCCTTCCGGACACTTCGGTCAGGGAGAGCCGGGACCGCGTCAGCGCGGCGATTATCAACAGCGGCAGGGAGCCGGATCCGAAACGGATTACGATCAATCTGGCGCCTGCCGATATGAAAAAGGAAGGTCCGTCATTCGATCTCCCGATCGCCGTCGGCGTTATGATATCTACAGACAGGCTGTATCCTGTTCCGGAGCGTGACCCCGGGCATATTGCGATGTTTGGGGAACTGAGCCTGGACGGAAGGATTCAGCCGGTGAACGGTGTGCTTCCGATGGTTATCAGCGCAAAGGAAAACGCCGTACAGGATATCATTCTTCCGGCGGACAACGCAAGGGAAGCGGCATGTATAGAAGGGATCCGGATCATACCGGTTTCCACCCTCACGGAAGTGATTGATTACCTGGAAGGTAAAACGGATATTATTCCGCAGCAGCAGATATCATTTGAAACACTGCGCAGGGAATATATCTTTCCGGTGGACATGGCCCAGATCAAAGGACAGTCTGCCGCACGGCGGGCACTGGAAGTTGCCGCGGCAGGCGGACATAATATGATCATGATCGGTGTCCCCGGCAGCGGAAAAACGATGCTGGCCAGGAGCGTTCCCGGTATACTGCCTCCGCTGACATTCGAAGAAGCCCTGGAAACGACACGGATTCATTCCATCAGCGGGAAACTGCCGTCAGGCAGCGGACTGATGGTAACAAGGCCTTTCTGCGCGCCGCACCACAGCGCTTCTGTGGCATCCCTGATCGGAGGCGGACAGGACGCGAAACCCGGTGAGGTATCCCTTGCGCATAACGGCGTTCTCTTCCTGGATGAACTGCCCGAATTCAGCCGCAACGCGCTGGAGGCGCTTCGGCAACCGCTTGAAGACGGCGTGGTTTCAGTATCACGTGTGAAGCGGCAGGCTCAGTATCAGTCGTCGTTTATGCTGATTGCCGCCATGAATCCGTGCCCGTGCGGATATTTCGGAAGCGCGCGCCGAACCTGCCGGTGTACGCCTCCGGAAATCAGGCGCTACCTGGATCGGGTATCCGGGCCGCTGCTGGATCGGATTGACATTCAGATCGAGGTGGATTCCGTGCCGATCAGTGAAATCAACAGTCAGGCAAAAGCGGAATCATCGGCTGTGGTCGGCGCGCGGGTTGCGGCAGCACGGGCAATTCAGCAGGAACGATACCGGGATACCCGATATTTCTGCAACGCACAGTTAGACAGCTCGGCCATCAGACGATTCTGCGCACCGGATGCTGAAGGCGAAAAACTGCTGCATATGGCGGTGGATGCCATGCATATGAGTATGCGCGCTTACAACCGGATTCTGAAAGTTGCCCGGACAATCGCTGATCTTGCGGGAGAGGATCACATCGCAGCCCATCATATTGCAGAGGCAATTCAGTACCGGGAACTGGACCAGAAATACTGGAGCTGAAACATGATCATAAGCGATATTACAGAAAGCGCATATCTTGCCTGGCTTGCTTCCGCAAAAATGCCGGCGGGATCACTTCAGGAACTTTTACGGCAATACGGTACGGGAGAATCCGTTTACCGGACGGTATGCTGTCGGGATGATGCGGTGCGGGAAATGATTCCAGAATCCGTGGGCGTTAAACTGATTCAGACCGCCGGAGAAGACCGACTTCAGTGGTATAAGGATCGAATCCAACAGGATGGTATCAGGACTATCACCTTTTTTGATGCCGGATTTCCGGCAGTTTTGCGGGAAATTGAAGACCCGGTTGCTATCCTTTTTTACCAGGGGAACCTGTCCTGTTTATCCGAAAAGCTGATCGGCATGGTCGGATCGCGCCAGGCGTCTTATTCCGGGTTGAAAGCGGCCCATAAAATCGCGCGGGACCTGAGCCGGGAAGGCGTATCGGTTGTCAGCGGATTTGCGTACGGAATTGACGCGGCGTCTCACAGGGGATGTATTGAAGGCGGCAGCCCAACCATTGCCGTAATGGGCTGCGGACTGGATCAGAATTACCCCGCGGATCACGCGGGACTCCGGAAACAGGTGCTGGATACCGGAGGGATCCTCCTGAGCGAATACGCGCCGGGAGAAAAACCGATGGCCGGTAATTTCCCTTACCGTAACCGGATCATATCCGCACTGGGGGAAGCGCTTATCCTCGTGGAGGCAAAGATTCGGAGCGGAAGCCTCAGAACCGTGGACCACGCGCTTTCACAGGGAAAGGAAGTGTTCGTTTATCCGGGAGATCCGTCATCCCCTCATTATGAAGGAAATCATCAGCTGCTGAGGGAAGGCGGTCATTATTTCACCTCCGCGCGTGATATTATGGAAGATATGGACTGGCTTGACAAGAAGCTCCGTGTTGTGCAAAATAGCGGTTGCAACGATTCGGCACCTGTTTCATCCGCAGAAAACAGTATCCGGAAACTGCTTCTTCCCGGAGCGCTGAGTTTTGATCAGCTGGCGGAAAAGAGCGGTTTGCTTCCGGCGGATCTTCTGAGCCTGCTGACGATTTTGCAGATTCGGGGCGTGGTTGAACCGCTCCCCGGGAAAAAGTACCAATTAAAGCAATAAAACCAATTCGGAGGAATCATCTATGGCGAATGCTTCCAAACAAAAGCTGATTATCGTGGAATCACCTGCAAAAGCGAAAACAATCAGCCGCTATCTCGGAAAAGGATATAAAGTTGAGGCTTCCCAGGGTCATGTGTGCGATCTGCCCAAGAGCCAGCTGGGTGTTGATCCGGAACATGATTTTGATCTGAAATATATTACGATTCGCGGACGCGGAGAGATACTTTCCAGAATCCGGAAGGAAGCGAAAAACGCCTCCCATGTCTATTTCGCGACAGACCCTGACCGGGAAGGGGAAGCGATCAGCTGGCACCTGTATCATGTGCTCGGCGTCGATGAAAAGCAGGCCTGCCGGATTGAATTTAATGAGGTGACCAAAAAGGCGGTTCAGAACGCCATCAAAAACCCGAGAAAACTCGACATGGGACGTATTGACGCCCAGCAGGCTCGCCGCGCGCTGGACCGGCTTGTCGGATATAAGATCAGCCCGCTGCTGTGGGCAAAAATCAAGAAAGGGCTGTCCGCCGGACGCGTACAGAGCGTCGCCACCCGGATGGTGGTTGACCGTGAAAACGAAATCAATTCATTTATACCGGAAGAATACTGGGATATCGCTGCCAGATGCTCTGTGAAAGCCGGGAAAAAAGAACAGTCGTTTACGGCCCGGCTTGCAGCCGTGGACGGGACGAAAGCCCAGGTTACAAACGAGAAACAGGCCGCTGAAATCCGCAGTATGATCGAAAAGGATACGTTTACCGTTTCCGACGTTAAGATCAAGGAAAAGAAGCGCATGCCGACGCCGCCATTTACCACATCGAGCCTTCAGCAGGAAGCCGGACGCAAACTGAACTTTACGACAGCGCGTACCATGCAGGTGGTTCAGCAGCTTTATGAAGGGATTGATCTGGCAGGAGAAGGAACCCAGGGCCTTGTAACCTATATCCGTACCGACAGTGTACGGATCAGCGACGATGCGCTGAATGCCGTTCGTGATTTTATTCCGCAAAAGTTCGGCCCGGAATATCTTCCGGCGGAGAAAAACGAATATAAGGGCCGTAAGAACGCGCAGGATGCCCATGAAGCAATCCGGCCGACAGACGTTTCACGGACTCCCGAATCCATTAAATCGTCCCTGAGCCGGGAACAGTACATGCTGTACCGCCTGATTTACAACCGCTTTGTTGCCAGCCAGATGTCCGCGGCGGTATATCAGACGATGACAGCGGACATTACCGGCAAACATATCTCGCTGCGCTTTTACGGAGAGCACAAAACATTTGCCGGGTTTACCGTTCTGTATGAGGAAAGCACGGATGAAGCTGTTAGCTCCGTGGAAATGACACTGCCCGCCCTGACGGAAAAACAAAAAGTCGCCATTCAGGATATCAGCAGTGAACAGCATTTCACGCAGCCCCCGAGCCGTTATACGGAAGCAAGCCTGGTCAGAACCCTTGAGGAAAACGGCATCGGCCGCCCTTCAACCTATGCGCCGACCATCTCCACCATTATATCCAGAGGATATGTTTCACGCGAGAAAAAACGCCTGTATCCGACAGAACTGGGGATCATGGTGACGGACATGATGGAAAAGTATTTCTCGGAAATCGTGGATACCGAGTTTACCGCGAACATGGAAACCCGTCTGGATGAAGTGGAAGAGGGCAGCGCGGACTGGAAACAGATTCTGCGGGAATTCTATCCTTCTTTTGAAAAAACGCTTCATACCGCCGAAAAGGAAATTGAAAAAATCGAAGTAAAGGACGAAGTCAGTGACGTGCCCTGCGACCAGTGCGGCGCCATGATGGTTTATAAAATGGGACGATACGGCCGTTTCCTGGCATGCCCCAATTTCCCTGACTGCCGCAATACCCGCCCGATCCTGAATTATATTGATACACCTTGTCCGAAGTGTGGGAAAAGGCTTCTGGAAAAGATCAGCAAAAAGAGCCGGAAATTCTACGGATGTGAAGGATATCCGGAATGCGATTTTGTGAGCTGGGATATGCCGGTGAACGAAAAATGCCCGCAATGCGGAAGCTATATGGTGGAAAAGAATAACGCCCGAGGAGAAAAACTGCATCTGTGTTCCAATGAAAACTGCCGGTATAAAACGGTGATCAGGGATCCTGAGGACGCTGCGGATGAATAATGCCCGTGTAACGATCATCGGAGCCGGCCTGGCCGGAAGTGAAGCCGCATGGCAGCTGATCCGCCGCGGTATTCCCGTAACAATCGTCGAGATGAAACCCGCACGGCAGACGCCGGCGCATCATACGGAGTATTTCGCTGAACTCGTCTGCTCCAACAGCTTCCGCGGCGAACGCCTTTCCAGTGCCGTCGGCCTTCTGAAAGCGGAAATGCGTTTAATGGACTCTCTGATTATGCGATGCGCCGACGAAAGCCGCGTGCCGGCAGGAGACGCGCTGGCAGTAGACCGGGAGGGGTTTTCCAGGCGTGTAACGGAAACGCTCCGGGAAAACAAACTTGTGACGGTGGAAAACCGGGAAGCGGATGATATTCCGGAGGGGCCGGCCATCATAGCGACAGGACCGCTGACAAGCCCCGCCCTGTCGGAAGCAATCCGAAGGCTTCCGGGCCTTGACACACTGAATTTCTATGACGCAGCTGCGCCGATCGTACTGCGGGAGTCACTGGACGAGACAAAGATGTTCCGTCTCAGCCGTTACGGAAGAGGAGAAGACTACCTGAACTGTCCCTTGACGGAAGCGGAGTACAATCGATTTATCGACGCCCTGCTTTCCGCTGAAACCGCCGATGTACACGGATTTGAGGAAAACCGCGTTTTTGAGGGCTGCATGCCGATCGAAAGCATGGCGCGGCGCGGCCGGATGGTACCGGCTTTCGGCCCGATGAAACCGGTCGGCCTCAGGGATCCGAAAACCGGAAAAGAACCTTTTGCTGTCGTTCAGCTGCGGCAGGACGATGCCGGGGAAACGATGTATAATATCGTCGGATTCCAGACAAGGCTCCGGTTTTCAGAACAAAGGCGCGTATTCGGAATGATTCCGGGACTGGAAAACGCTTCTTTTGCAAGGTATGGCGTAATGCACCGGAACACATTCCTGATGAGCCCCGGATTCCTGAACGAACGTTTTGAAATGATCCGACGCCCTGGCTGCTATTTTGCGGGACAGATGACCGGCGTCGAAGGTTATGTTGAAAGCGCGGCCAGCGGACTGATTGCCGGAAGATCGCTGGCGGACCGGCTCCTCGGAATGGATCCGGTAACACTGCCGGGATTTACGGCGCTCGGCGCCATGGGAAGGTATGTATCAACCCCGAACCGGAATTTCCAGCCGATGAACTGTACGTTCGGAATTATCGATCCGCTGCCGGTGAAAAACGGGCAGAAAAAGATCCGCGACAAGCAGGCGAGATATGAAGCAATATCTGCAAGGGCGCTTGAATATATCCGCACCCTGACAGAATAACGGAGGGTAAATATGTCCAGTCCATTCCGGGGAACCACCATCTGCGCGGTACGGCGCGACGGCCGGACAGCGATTGCAGGCGACGGCCAGGTCACCATGGGAGAAAACACGATTTTCAAAACATCCGCGCGCAAGGTACGGCGGCTGTACAACGGTCAGGTAGCGGTCGGGTTCGCGGGCAGCGTTGCCGACGCATTTACGCTGTGTGAGAAATTTGAGGAAAAACTGCAGCAATGCGGGGGAAACCTCGAGAAGGCGGCTGTCGCGCTCGCGCAGACCTGGCGCGGAGACCAGGCCATGCGCCATCTCGAATCAATGCTGATTGCCGCAGACAAGGACCATCTGCTGATCCTGTCCGGCACAGGCGAAGTGATTGATCCCGACGAGGGAATTGCCGCGATCGGTTCGGGAGGGAATTACGCGCTGGCCGCCGCAAGGGCGCTGCTGCAGAACACGGATCTCTCCGCGGCGGAGATAGCTGAAAAAGCGCTGCGGATCGCCGCAAGTATATGCGTATTTACGAATGACAATATTATCGTTGAATCACTGTAAGAAGGGAGCGCCCTATGAGCCAGATGCAGCTGACACCACGTCAGATTGTTCATGAACTCGACCGGTTTATCGTCGGTCAGGACGAAGCCAAAAAAGCGGTCGCCATCGCTCTCCGCAACCGATACCGCAGGAGCCGTGTGGAGGAAACGCTGCGGGATGAAATCATCCCGAAAAACATCCTGATGATCGGCCCCACCGGCGTCGGTAAAACGGAAATTGCCAGGCGCCTTGCCCGGCTTGTCAATGCTCCGTTTATCAAGGTGGAAGCCACCAAATTTACCGAAGTCGGATATGTCGGACGGGATGTGGAAAGCATTATCCGGGATCTGACGGAAAACGCCGTCCGGATGGTTCGGAAAGAACATGAAGAACGGGTTATGCCGCGGGCGCGTGTCCTTGCCGAAGAACGCCTGTCGGAAATGCTGGCTCATCCGGCCAAAAAAACAAACGCCGCGTCCAATCCTCTTGATTTTTTGCTGGGAAAGCAGAAGGAAGCGCAGGCCTCTGAAGAGGAAATAAGCGCACTGGCGAAGCGGAAGGAAGATATCCGCCAGCAGCTGATGCGGAATGAAATCGAGGATCTGGAACTGGATCTGGAAGTGGAGGAAGAATCGCCGACGCTTGAAGTCGGCGGAAGCAGCATCAGCCTGGGTGACATGATGGGCAATATGATGCCCCGGCGCACCAGAATCCGACACGTAAAAGTCCATGAGGCCAGGAAGATCATTACGGATCAGGAAGCGGCAAAGCTGATTGACAATGACGCGGTTCAGGAGGAAGCCATTCGTCGGACGGAACAGGACGGAATCGTTTTTATCGATGAAATTGATAAAATCGCATCATCATCCAATGTTCACGGCCCCGATGTCAGCCGGGAAGGTGTGCAGCGGGATATCCTGCCGATTGTTGAGGGATGCACGGTCAATACAAAGTACGGTGCGGTCCGGACGGATTATATGCTTTTCATCGCCGCCGGCGCGTTCCATGTCAGCAAAGTATCCGACCTGATTCCCGAACTCCAGGGACGCTTTCCGGTCCATGTCCATCTAAAGAGTCTGACGAAAGAAGACTTCCGGCAGATCCTGACCGTTCCCGAGAACGCGCTGACAAAACAATACCGTGCGTTGCTGGAAGTGGACAAAGTCCTGCTCCGGTTTGACGATTCCGCCATAGACGCGATCGCCGCAGCTGCCTGCAACGCGAATGACAACGCCGAGGATATCGGCGCCAGAAGACTGCACGCGATTTTTGAGCAGCTACTGGAGGACGTTTCATTTAACGCCGGAGATGAAAACATGCCGCCGTTTGAACTGGTCATTGACAGCAGGTATGTCGATGAACATATGAAAGGTGAAAACAGGCCGACTGACATGAGAAAATATATACTGTAGAAGGGAGATTCCTGCAATGATTCAAAGGATTGGCATGATCGGAACCGGAAATATGGGCTCTGCGATTCTGCGGGGGATTGTAGAAGCGCAATATATCCGCGCACCGATGATCACCGTTTTCGACGTCAGTACGAAGCGGATGAGAGAGACTGCCGAGGATATTCCCGGCATCAACCTGGCAGCTGACTGCCGGGAAGTGGCGGAATGTTCGGATCTGATCATTATTGCCGTCAAACCGATCTATGTTCGGGAAGTCATCGATGAACTGAGGCCTTTCCTGGCCGGGAAAGCTATCCTCAGCATTGCGGCAGGATGGACCACATCGATGCTTGAACAGGCACTTGCGGGAACCGGAGCGACATACATGCGCGTCATGCCCAACACTCCGGCGCTGGTGGGTGAAGGGATGACGGCACTTTGTGAAAATTCCACGTTTTCAGTGGAAGATTTCGATTACGCGAAGGGAATCTTTGATTCTGTCGGAAAGTCAAAAGTTCTGCCGGAACGGCTGTTCGACGGAGTTGTCGCGATCAGCGGATCCAGTCCGGCTTATGTTTACATGATGATTGAAGCGATGGCGGACGCCGGCGTAAAAGAGGGAATACCGCGTACGGACGCGTATGAAATGGCGGCCCAGAGCGTTCTCGGAAGCGCGTTGATGGTGCTTTCCTCCGGAACACATCCGGCGGCACTGAAAGACGCCGTATGCTCACCGGGCGGAACAACGATTGAAGCGGTGGAAGAACTGGAACGAAAAGGATTCCGCGCCGCCGTTATGGATGCGATGCGCGCCTGTGCCGAAAAGAGCCGGGACATGTCGAAATAACAGAATAACTGAGGAAATCCGATGGAAGAAGTACGCAAACAAGTAAATATATATACTGACGGCGCATGCAGCGGGAATCCGGGGCCCGGCGGCTGGGCGGCGATTCTGGAATTCGGCCCGCACAAAAAAGAAATCAGCGGGTTTATGGCCGGAACCACCAACAACCGGATGGAACTGTTCGCGGCGATCAGCGGGCTCGGGGCACTGAAAGAGCCATGCGATGTGAAACTGTATTCAGACAGCAGCTATCTTGTTCAGGCGTTCAATGACCACTGGATTGACGGATGGAAGAAAAAGGGCTGGAAAACGAGCGGAGGATCTCCTGTTGAAAACCAGGATCTGTGGTTTATCCTTCTGGCGCAGACCAGGAAGCATCATGTTGAATTCATCAAAGTGAAAGGCCATTCCGACCATCCGGAAAACAACCGGTGTGATGAGCTGGCGCGTGCAGCCATTGAAGAATATCGAAGTCTGAACCAAGTGTGAGGGACCGGGAGAGAAGCACGATGGGTATTGTGATTTTCGGTGCGGTTTTTGTGGATATCAAGGGTTATCCGATGGCCAAGTATATTCCCGGCGGACGGAATGTCGGACGGGTGATCCATACCCACGGCGGTGTCAGCCGGAATGTGGCTGAAGATATCGCAAATGTGGAGCTCAGGCCTACTTTTGTCAGCGTTGTCGATGATACAGGAATCGGTACCGACGTGATTGAAAACCTTCAGCGTCATAAAGTAAACACGGATTATATCATCCGTCGCCCGGAAGGAACGGGAACGTGGCTCGCCGTTTTTGATCATACGGGTGATGTGATTGCCTCCATTTCCAGCCGTCCGGACCTGAGTGCGCTTCTCCAGGTACTGGATCAGTATGGCGACCGGCTGATCCGTGAATCGGACAGCGTTGTCGTGGAAATCGATATTGATGTTCCTGTACTGAAACGCATTTTCGCGCTGGCGGAGAAATACAAAAAAGACGTTTACGCGGTTGTATCCAATATGTCCATTGCCATGGAACGCCGTGATCTTCTGCAGAAAACCGCATGCGTTGTCTGTAACGCGCAGGAAGCCGGCATGCTGTTTTCTGAGGATTATTCCGATACGCCGCCGGAAGAACTGCAGTGTCTGCTGGAAGACCGTCTCGTCCGCTCCGGTATTCCCAGAATGGTGGTCACCCTCGGCGAAGAAGGCGCCGTATACGCGGAGACGGGCGGGGAATGCGGCTGCTGTGCTTCCCAGCATGTCAGCGTGATTGATACAACCGGCGCCGGCGATGCTTTTTTCTCCGGTGTTACAATCGGACTGACGTACGGAAAAACACTGGCGGAATCATGCGAAATCGGTACACGCCTGGCCAGCTCCGTGATCGCTACAAAGGAAAGCGTATGCCCGCGCTTCCGGCCGGAAGAGTTCGGAGTCTGTTTACCTTCCGAATCATAAAAGCGGTTTATCCGTTTTTTTTGTCCCGGCCCGGCAAACAAATATCTTGATATGTTCAGCAGGTTCGTATACAATATATAGATGCTGGTACAATACGGTTCATGGCGGAATGAAGATAAAGCTTCGCAAAGAAACCGGACCGGCTGGTCAACAGACGGACGTTCTATATTTCCAATAACCCGTCGGATATGCCGGCCGCGAGGTATCCGGATAAAATGAAGGCGGACGATCAGCGTTCCGGTGAAAAAAATGCCGGATATCCGTTCCGGAAGGGAAGAGAAAACGAAAAAAGCAGGACGTACCAGGTGATGAAAGAGAAAATGACAGAACATCGTACGGGAAAGCGAAGCGGGATAAGACAGGATCAGGCTTGATGGATAATGGAGGATGCTTTGTCACAACTATTCGCTAAACCACAGTTTTACGAATAGTTGATGGGATAAAAGGCCCGAAAGGACAAGTGGAAAGGTTTCAGGCGTAAACATGGCAGAACAACGTCATCAGTCATATAAGGAACAGATGGATGCCAAACGGATCCTTCAGATTCGCGCTGTGCTGAAGGAACTGCCCCAGGCATGCGGTGACTTTATCCGCTCTGTCGCCATATCGACCGGCACATTTACCCGCCTGGCTTACGCGATCGATCTGCGGACATTTTTTTATTTCCTGCACAGCGAACGTCTCGCTTTTTCTGATAAGGATGTAATCTTCTACGATGACGCCGATCTGGAAAAACTGACCCGCGACGATATTACCGCCTACACGGAATACCTGACGTACTATCTGAAAAACGCAGAGGATGATTCGGTACCTAACAAAGAATATATCAATCATGAACTTTCGATCAAACGAAAACTTTGCGCAATTCGTTCCTTCTATGATTATCTGTTCAAAAACCAGAGAATCAGTTCCAATGTAACGGAGCTTGTTCCCCTGCCGAAAGTCCATGAAAAGCCCATTATCCGGCTTACAAAGGAAGAAATGGACCGGATTCTGTCCCTGGCTCAGACGGGAGAATCCATGACGAAAAACCAGCAGAAATACCAGAAAATAACGGCAAAACGCGATTATGCCATGCTATCGCTTTTCCTTGGAACCGGAATCCGTGTCAGCGAATGTATCGGCATTGACCTGGATGACCTGGACATGGAAAACAATGCGTTTATCGTTACCCGGAAAGGCGGCAACCAGGTCGTGCTCTACTTCCCTCCCGAAGTCGCTGACGCACTGGGAGAATACCTGGAGGAGCGAAGGAAGACGGAAGCGCTTCCTGGACATGAAAACGCGCTGTTTCTGAGTCTGCAACGAAAAAGGATAACACAACGGGCTGTTCAGAACCTGGTCAAAAAATATGCCGCGATTGCGGCGCCGCTGAAACAGAAAATCAGTCCGCATAAGCTGAGAAGCACGTATGCGACCAATCTGTACCAGGAAACAAGCGATATATATCTGGTGGCAGAT
>JAEEGL015676459.1_pt1 | contig 39876 bp, 47 predicted proteins | sample 9134231 | NCBI WGS metagenome assembly JAEEGL01 (sample SAMN16246548, study PRJNA631951) | gut metagenome | biome: gut microbiome; feature: rumen; material: fiber-attached | host: Bos | place: Iran: Karaj | collected 2018-10
ACTCCCGTGGCTTACGCGCTTTGTATATCGTGGTTTGAGCCACATGAGGGGAATAGGGGAGTAGTTTTTAACTGTCATTTATCATAACTGTCAACTTTAAAATTACATGGCGAAAACACGGGAATGCCTTCTATCACTTGTTCGGATATCTCCCACACTTCATACTAAAGCCTCCTATACCCCCATGGGAGGCATTCCTTTACCCCCATAACAGGCATCGGCATGAAGCATAGAAGGCATCACTTTGTTTTTGAGGACAAATATGAGTGGAGTTAGGCGGCACTTATCGACCCGATAGGCGGCACATATCGCATGGATAGGTGCCGCCTAACTCGTGCAAATCCTGTTTTTTACAAAAAATCAACGCGTTTTTCATCAAAAAACAGCCCCAAAAACACAACCCAATATTACTAATGTCACTAAAGAATGCCCATAAACAGGACGTTTATGATATTAGTGATATTAGTGACATTGAAAAAACTTCATGGAGAAGGGGAGAAGTATTTAACTGTTATCTCTCATTGTCACCAACTTTAAAATTACATGACGAAAACAAGGACGGGACGGCTTCCACGGGTTATTTCGATGGTTTCCATTGGGGGGAGGGAAAACATCCATGGGTGAAAGGAATACCCCATAGGAGGCATCGGAGTAAGTGATAGAAGGCATTCTTTTGTTTTGGGGATACCCCTATGTGAATTAAAACGAAGCGTGTATGCCGGGTTGCTAGTCATTATAATTTAATAATCCCATAACTTTTCTGGAATACGGTCACTCAAATTATAAAGGCGTTTAGCCTGAGTAATGAGAACCTTTCCCTGTTGATTGACCCAGACCACTCCCAATTGAGTTTGATAAGGATTATCAAATTCATGAGCCATCCAACTTATATATTGTCGTTCTCCACGATAATTAGGCTGGAAGGCAACTTCACCGAACACCAAGGGACAACTACTATAAATAGCACGAGTTATCAAAGTCCCTTGAGAGTCTATTAATCCTAAACTTTGATCAATGACTACAGCCGCTACCCCATGATGGAATTCACAGACTCTTTTATATTTCGGCTGTATTACAAATTGTCCACTTTCATCAACAAATCCCCATAGTTCTCCTTGTTGCTTTGGAATCAACGTCTGACTATAAGTTGTCTGAGTCAGGACACTGAGTAGGATGATAAGAAAACATTTCTTCATAGCAATAAATTTAAGGCCAAAGGATTTCCGGCATGCTCTCAGGAACGTCTAAACTAAGTTTTCCCTTCTTGGCACCTTTCGCAATTTCCTTATTCAGCGACTTTATATCTTTGACGACTTTGTATCCTTCTGGCAATTGGAAGTTCTTTTTATTAAGAGTACATTCTTTGAAATCCACCAATTCAACTGACATTGAGAATGTTGGGCGGTTTTCCTCTCCTTCCACATAAATGCCATAGTAGTATTCTTTATCATTTTTCATGAGCAGATAGCCTGGAAGTAGCGTTGCCTCATACGTTACGCTATCCACTATAATTGTGTGCTCTGGAGTCTTGCCTTCCTGAATCTTTCCATATGTCATGTTGGGTACACATGGGAAACCGTTTATCTCTGTCACTTCCATACCTTCATAGACGGGATTCACTTTTGTCACCATGGTTGCAGGATCAAGAGAACCCTGTTTTCGTAATGCGTCAGGATTAAACTGATAACAATATGCCGTCTTAATAACGGGGAAGGCAATGATAACCTGCCCGTTTTTCCAGTCATTAATGACGATACGTCCTATTTCTGGAATTAAACCGGCAGAACGGTTATTGTCAGCATCAAGATATCCAATTTCTGTATATTCTCCATCAGGGTATCCAAAGGCATAACGGTTTTCCTCTGCCTGTTTGAACTGCTTTTTGAGTTGAGATACAACAGACTTTCTGGCAATCGTTTTCGTCAAGGCATCCAAGGAGTTATCCTTATTGATAGCCGCCTTTGCTTGCTCAATAGCAATGTTTAGATCTTGGTTATTCTTATAGGTCATTTTATTAATCTTATAATAACCTTTTTGAGCAGATAATCCCATTGTTATCATTAACAAAAACAAGATAAATAATGACTTTTTCATATAAACTAAGTATTATTGATTATTAATTTATTTATTTATTTATTTGATTTCCCTTACTAACATACCAGGATAGAAGTCACCACCACTGACAACCTCAAATGTGGTATAGCCTAAGCCCGCACCGTCAGCACCTTCTTCAGCTGCCATACATCTATTGTCCCATATTTTGTTCTTCATAGGTCGTATCGTTCCTTTTCTATTATAAAATATACGCCCCTCTTTATCCTCTTTTCGTTCCAAGACCTCATACTTCGATGAAGTGGAAACACCTTCTTTCAGTCCTATGTGGATATGCACCGTCTTATCAGCGGCAATCTCATAGACAGGAGCCGTGATTCTGAAAATATCATAATTCTTCCTGAGTTGTACGATATTCTCATCGATGGCACGGGTCAATACTTTGAGAAAGACCTCTTCGTCTTTGTGAAGTCCCCTAGTTACTGTTTTACCGCTGGTAGCCCCGAACTGACCGACATATTCCAGTTTAAAGAGTTTGCTGTTTATGGCATAGGCACGTCTCTTAGCGACATCAACATTGTTCTTGTCGAAATAATACTGTGAATAGAATATTCCAGCAATACTGTCATTCCATACCAATCGATAGAGATAACTGTCAATATGAACAGTAAAGCCTGCGACCAAAGAACTAATGGCATCGCCCGACTTTCCAATACCCTGTAATGCATTAGACTTACCGCCTTTAGCGACTGAGACTACTGAGCCGACCATACCTATTGCCTGAAAAACGGCTTGAAAGCCTTCAGCTTTTGCCTGTTTGTTAGTATATGAAATATTATTAACAATAACGAATGTGTTTCCTATTAATTGTTCCCCGGCATCCTCAAGCATCGCCTTGCCACGGACGGTCTGCATGGCCAGATTAATATCCTCGACAGAGGCATTATAGTTGCCACGCTCCTTGATGACTTCCATATCAAAACTACCGTCTTCCCTGTCACGGTTAAACCATTTCGACACCAATCGTTGACCCACCTTGTTCCTTTCGAGGAAAGCCGTTATCTGTGACTGTAGTTCTTCACTTTTAGGGTTCCCCTCTGTACTGAGTATGCGTAGACTGAGATTATGGTCGTTAAATCGGTCTGGATGCTGTACATTGAGTATCGTCTTGAATATCTCGGTATAGAAGCCCATGCCAGGATTCATGATGGAAAAGGTATACAGAGAACTACGGTTATAATCTTCTATCACTCCATCCTTGCCTTTCGCCATCACAGAGGAAACGAGAGACAATAATAGTATAAACAAAAAGAATCGGTTTATCATTATAAAAAATATTTTAGGACCAAACGACATCTGACATTTCGCCAGAATTCTCCATACATGGAGAATTCAGAGGGACTGGTTTCTGATTCATTTATCGCCATTCTCATGGCATAGCCTGTTAATCAGTCCGTTTTTCTATCTCAGCCCATAGGCATTTCAAGTTTTAGAGAATTACACACTATTGTTTTCAAAGGCATAGTTAGGAAATACTTTTGAAAGTGCCAAATATTCTTCTCTAAAAGTAGGAAAGTTGATTAGAAGCTAAAACTCAATTGCTTGTTCTGTTTCTTGGCAGCCTTCTTCAATTTCGATTTATTGGTGTTCATAGAACTGGGAGAAACTTGGTTTCTGTCATATTGTGCCTTGAACTTACGATACTGGGCGGCAGTCATTGTCAGGAAGAATCCTTGTCCAGCAATACTGTTCTCACTAAGCTCCCGATGCAGACCGATCTTTTTGTGTGCCTCATTGATTTGGTCATTGGTAGCCAGTGATACTACCTTCTCACCAAAATAGCTGTTGATGGCATTGACCATTTTCTGTTTTTTGCCATCGCTTACAATAGCGGCATTCGTCACACTTGTATTAGGGCCATGGGCTTTCTCTCCTGTGGCAGCCCAGTAATCGTAATAGGTGATAGGCTCGCGAGTGATGGCGAACTTGTTATTAACCAAAGTGGCACGTGCGAAGAGATTGAGCATCGCGTCTTCTTGTTGCTTAGAACTCATTTTCTGAGCGGAAGCCGACAATGTAGCGGTTAGAAGTACAACCAAAAGAAATACTGATTTTTTCATACTAGATAAGTTTTTATATTGATACTGGTAAATGATAGGGCAAATATAGTTATTTTTATTGAAAGAAACAAATAAATGGAAGAAAAAAGTGGAAGATTCAGAAATATTCTTGGTAGTTTATTATAGATTGTGTATCTTTGTATTTTCAATAGACAAAGGATTATGAATAAGTGGATTTGTATGATGGCGGTGCTTGCCTTAGTGGCATGTAGCACACTAACGCCTGAAGAGAAGGAGGCACGAAAAGTGGCAAGGGCTCAAGCTGTGGAGAAAGCCTTAGCAGACAGGCATTATAGTATTGACGTGCAGATGATGTATCCGCAGAGAGGTCCTGCCAAGAATATATCGGGCAACTACTCTTTGGAGGTGAAAGGGGATACCCTGGTGTCGTACCTGCCGTATTTCGGAAGAGCCTTTCAAGTGCCTTATGGTGGTGGAAAGGGGTTGGACTTCATCGCGGTGATAGGGGAATATTCGGCAGTCAAGGATGCCAAAGGGCAGACTCTTGTGACGATTAAGGTGACAAATGAAGAAGACACCTATCTGTATCAGTTAGGTATCTTCGATAATGGCAGTACGACGATTGATGTACAACCCAAACAACGTGAGCCTATCTCCTTTAGCGGTATGATGGCGGACGATTAGTCACGAATGGTATAGAAGTCTATCAGCTTGGTGAGTGCCTGCTGACAGACGGGGCAGAATACAGGATACTCGTTAGTGCGCATCCTGCAGTCTTCTTGTCCACGCCACACCCCCTTGGAGAGATAGCCGCCCCCTTCAACCAGTCCGACTTTGCCGGCATCTATCAAGTCCTGCCATTTAGCAGGTTTCTTTGTTGTGGTCGTCAGATTAGGCTCCCACGGTTCTGTGTCCGCAAAGTACATGGGGTCACTGTCACCATAGGGATACTCGTCACCCAAGCCTCCAAAAGAATGTCCGAACTCATGAACCACCACAGGACGGAAATGCTTGCCGCGGGTGTAACTCAGGTTATAGGAATTATAGATGCCGCCTCCTCCATAATGGGATGTATTGGCAAGAACGATGATATGCTCATAGGGTGTGCATGCCAGCCAGTCGTGCAGTCGCTTAAGATGAAGGGTGGTAAGATAGCGACGACTATAGAAAGTATCGAAATGGGAGCCTAAAGCCGTATTCCGCCAGATACCCTCGGCAGGCTGGCTGACATCGGTATCATGAGAGGGAGAGAGGACTGCAATGATATTGAAGCGGTCGCGCAAGGTCTTGAAAGGCTCATGTTCAAAGAGCGCTTCCATTGCCACACGACAGTCTTCCAGATACTGTTCCATCTGTTCTAGGGTATAGCCTTCTGCCACATAGGCGATATGGATGCAGCACGTCGTATCAGCAGCCTGTTGGAGTGTGACATAGGACGCATCCTCCTTGCGTTCCAGTCGGCGGATTAGGATATCCTTAGGATCTACCTCATGCGTCATCGCAGCCATTACCTTTGCATGGTAATCCATCAGTTCCACCGTCACTGTCACTGGTTGTTTGGGGTAGGGTACCAGAAAGACATTCTCAAACGACTTCTGTGTATTCTTCGCCTCGTCGGTGGCAAGCCATTCCTGGAAAAGGGTAGAGAAGGAGTGCCGATAGATGACTATATCCGTTGCCTTGTCCTTGACGGTAATCTGACCGTTACCCTCCAATGGCAGTTCGTTGAGACGATGCTTTCTGCCATACCATCTGGCACTCTTGCAGAGTTCATCAAGATAGATCTGCTGCTGTCTGGCATCACCTGCAAACACATAATCCAGTCGCAATGTACTGTCAGAAAAGTATTGATCAAAATCCTGAGCTTGTGCCTCTGTCGCCAACATGCTCATCAACAAAAAGACATATTTCTTCATAGGATATCGTTTAGGATGTTTATAACATATGAACGCTGCCAGTCTTTCTCATGATAACGCTTCCCGTCATATTGCAAGAGGTCAAGGTCTATCGTTATTCTATCCTGACTACGTCCTGTTTCCATTTCTATTTGTTTCAGTGTTTGTTGCAAATCGTCAGCAGATAATTCCGTCCATCCGCAAGCCAACCTGTTCATGTACATCTTACCGCTTCCCTTGATATCGGCCGTCCATAGCGTACGACTCAGCAGACAATCCTCCAGGAGTGTTTTTAATCGCTCAGATGCCCATTGGATATGGACAGCCTGACAATCGTTAGACCCTAAGGCGATGATAACGCGATGTCTCATTTTTTCTCTTTCAGGATACCGTGACGATAGGCATACAACAACTGACGCAGGTCGTCAATCTGAGAACGCAACTCATCACCTTTGTCTGTATCAGCCACCAACATACGGTGGGCAGAGAGTTCCACCAGTTGGGTACTTGACTTAATATCCGTACCTTTTTGGATGGCGTCATCAGCACTCATAAACGGTTCATGCTGAACAAGTTGAAAGCCACGGCTGTGGTAAACCAGCGTATACCCTGCAATTCCTGTCTCATGATGATAAGCCTCAGAGAAACCTCCGTCTATCACCATTAGTTTGCCATTCGCCTTGATGGGATTCTCACCTTTCGAAGCATGAACGGGAACATGACCGTTGATGATATGACGGTTAGGTCCTTTCACGTCGAAAGCATCGAGGATGCGGTCACAGATCTCCTCGGAGTCACGCAACTGGAAATAATAGCCTTTCTCCTCCTTATTGGTCTCTTTGTCAATCAGGAAATATCGCTCAAAGGTTGCCATCTTCGACTTGTCGAACAGAGGAGAGTCCTTGCCGCACCAGAGGTAAAGGAAATAGTCTTTGGCATACTGGCGGAAATCCTGTTCCGTATCGCTGGTGAAGGCAGCACGGATAATCATGCCGATATTGTGCATGAGGTTCTTACCCGAATACCGTTTCCCAGGATATATCTCCACTTCCTTCAGACTTCCGTCGGCATTCAGGGGACAGGAGGCGTGGAAGAGCAGGTTATGATTGCTGATGTTATACATACAACCATGTGACAATAGCATTTTCATGTGTTTCCTTAGTTTCTCGCAGACACGGAAAGAATGGTGCAGCCTATGCATCAGTTGTTCTTCCTCGGGAGTCAGTAGGGAAGGGTTGGCTGGATCGACAGTCGGGAAATGACAGGATTTCATCTCGTACGGTTTGCCGTTGAGTTGACAAATGCCTTTCTCGTAATCGACAAAGTCAAGCAGACAACGGTCTTCCATCTGCCATTCTGGACGACGCTTGAAGATCTGCGCCTCCGTCTTGAACTGGATGACGGTGATGGCTTTATGCATCTGAGCCGTCAGTCGCATGGTTTTTTCGTCAAGCGTATTGCCTTTTAGCAATCTAGGTATAAACTCCTCACAAGGGTCGTCTCCATAGGTCTCCATGGCAAAGGTAGCAAGGGGTACTAGGTTAATGCCATACCCGTCCTCCAAGGTGGCGAGGTTGGCATAACGGAGGGAGAGGCGTAACACATTACAGATACAGGCATCGTTGCCGGCACAGGCTCCCATCCACAGAATATCGTGGTTGCCCCACTGGATATCCCAGGAATGGTATTGTCGCATGGTGTCGAGGATGATATGGGCACCAGCCCCTCTGTCATAGATATCACCAAGGATATGCAATTGATCGATAGCCAGTCGCTGGATGACATTACAGAGGGCAATGATGAAGTCATCGGCACGTCCTGTAGATATAATGGTATCGACAATCACACTGACATATGCAGCCTTGTCCGTATCATCCGTCCGTTCATGCAACAGTTCTTCGATGATATACCTGAAATCCTCAGGCAGCGACTTGCGTACTTTCGAACGGGTATATTTGCTACTGACATCACGGCATACAGCCACCAGTCGATGGATGGTGATATGATACCAGTCCTCAATATCCGGCTCAGCCGCCTTGATGAGTTCAATCTTTTGTTCAGGATAATAGATGAGCGTACACAGTTCTTTTCGCTCCTTGTCACGGATATCACCCGCAAAGAGTTCTGTCACCTTTCGTTTGATATTTCCCGAAGCGTTCTTCAACACATGCAGGAAAGCCTCGCTCTCTCCGTGAAGGTCTGCTAGGAAATGCTCCGTTCCTTTAGGAAGGTTCAGGATGGCCTCTAAATTGATAATCTCCGTGGAGGCAGCAGCGATAGTAGGGAAGCTATTGGACAGCAACTGTAGATAGTGCATGTCGCGGTTCAATTTGTTTTGGTCAGTAGTGTGTGCGCTCATATCTTCAGGTGATTATATATTTTCTGATTGACTTGTTTGGTAATACGGTCATCAAGAGGTTGTACAGGCATGAAACCTTCGTCAAAGCCCGTCCAGTTTTTCAACAGTTGCATAGTACGACATGCCGTCTTATATAGCCCAGTCTCCTTTAAAGTTTCTGCAAGATGGTCTTCTTCCGCATCATGCTCTCGCAGTTCCTTATCAATTTCACATAGATGACTGATTGTCAACTGGTGATGCTGTATCAACTTGCGAACCTGTTTGAAAGTAGCCATCAGACGGTCATTCTCTGAGGCGTATTGCAGCCCAATCGCATCTTGTATCGTCTTGGCTGTCGTATATTCTTTAGGAAGAAAACTAGATATTTTATATATATCAATGTCTGGAGTACGGTATTCCAGGAGATGGGCACCCCTCATTACAAGATTACTGATATTCTCATGATGTGCGTAAATCAGGATATATCGCCATTGTTCGGGATCAGCCAACTCATACAACTCATCAGTTACCCATTGTCGGTCTCCTGTGATACCAGCCTTGATAAAACAGCGCAGCAGGTAGCGACTCTGTTCTTTCATCAATTCTATGGTATTGCTATCCAACACCTTGCGGTAGACGCAATAGGTTTTGTATGCCATTTCTGAAGAGGTAATAGAATGGGTAATAACAGGATTACGGATGATTTCCAAACGATTGTTCCATCCGAGGTTCCTAATACATTCTTCTTCCATTTTCCCTTGAATAATCACAGCATAGGCGTTTTCCACCATGTCACGTTGGAAAAGCATTTTCTTAGGAAACTTTTCCTTCCAGTAATCTTCATCTACAATCCAAGGTTCCAATTGTCCATAAGGTGAAAGTACCATTCTTGTACCTCTTTTGACAGCCAGTTTATAGAGGCGATAGGCAGAGTAGTGCCAACAACCATGGATGTGCAGGATATCATAATGAATTGCCTGCAACTTCTCTTTAGCCACTATTTCTTCATCAGTGATAGTGTTTTCTGCCTCTAACCCCATACTGTCTACCAACATGGTCACATAATTAGTGATCATCTGGTCGTCCTTGGCTATATAGTGAAGTATCTTCATAGCTTTCCCGTTTAATTCCACAGATTACTCCAACCGACAGACATACGAAGCATCGTGAGCTTGAATCCCTTTATGTTACGGTCATACTGGCGTATAGCCTCATAGATACGGGACTGTCGGACAGCGATAGCATCATAGAGTCCTCGCTTTAATTTCAGACGTATACCTTTATGGCCAAGTCCTGAACGTCGCTCTGCTTTCCGGATAAAGGGAATAACCTCCTCCAATTGTTGGAAAGACTGGTAACAAACGGTCTCTTGACGTTTCTTGTCGCTATATACCAATACAGCCTCGGCATTCCGTTCGTTGTCAATCGTTTGGATAAGGTTGTTAATCCATTCTTCTGATGTTGGTGGCCGGTTAATGTCTGCCAACACTATCCATTCACCATGTGCAGCTTTGACACCGACAGACATCGCCAGTTGCAGTCGACTAGGATTGGGAACGGATTGGGGGAAGAATGTCGTATGGAGATGAGTATATTCTGCCTTCATACTTTTCAGTAGGTCTGGTGTAGTGTCTGTAGAGGAGTCATCAACTACTATCACTTCATAGACAGTATTACCTGACTGAGACAGAAACAACGGGAGATTTTGCTGTAACGACTCAGCCTCGTTGTGAACTACAATCACCACCGACAGTCTGATATCCTTTTCTTTTGTTGTATTTTCCATGATGCTGTTCTCGTTATTTGACCTCGTCGCTTGTATATCCCTTGGGGAGACTCCGGCAATTATATTGAGATGCCATAATCTCGCCATAGGCTCCCGCCGAACGGATGGCCAGCAAATCACCTCGACGGCAACCGTTCAGGTCAATCTGTTTGGCAAAGACATCTGTCGACTCACAAATAGGTCCTACCACATCATAAGTCTGGGGAGCTTCCTCGCTGGTGATGTTCTCAATCTTATGGTATGCCTGATAGAGGGCAGGGCGGATAAGGTCGGTGAATCCCGCATCAACGATGGCAAACTGTTTTATCGCTCCTTTTTTAATATATAAGGTACGCGTGATGAGACTACCACACTGTGCCACAACAGCACGACCCAGTTCGAAATGCAATGTCTGACCAGGACGTAACTTAAGTTTCTTAGCGTAAGTGTCAAAATAGTCTTTGAAATCAGGGATAGACAGTCGGTTGGGGTGTTGATAGTCAACACCAAGTCCGCCTCCCACATTGATATGTTCCACGATGATACGATGGCGCTCCAGTTCATTCTGCAGTTCGTTGATACGGTTGCAGAGAGCTTCAAAATCACTCATATCCAATATTTGACTGCCGATATGGAAATGGAGTCCGACTACTTTTACATGCTCCATTCTGGAAGCTTCCTCAATGACGCTCATCATGTCACGCATGGCAATACCAAACTTATTCTCGGCAAGTCCTGTCGTGATATTGGCATGAGTATGTGCTCCCACATTGGGATTCAGACGAAATGCGACACGTGCCACTTTCCCTTTCTGGCCAGCCAGTTCATTGATGACTTCCAATTCTGGAATGCTCTCCACATTGAAGCAGAAAATATCATTATCCAGTCCGAGGTTGATCTCCCAGTCGCTCTTGCCCACACCAGCGAAAACGATCTTCGAATTGGGGAAACCTGCTCGAACACTGGCCTCTATCTCGCCACCGCTGACACAGTCGGCACCAAGTCCTGCTTCACGGATGATACGTAACAACAGAGGATTGGCATTCGCCTTGACGGCATAATGTACCACATAATCCTCATGTTTGCCAGCCTCCGCCTGGATAACCTGTAATGTCTTGCGCAACAACTCCGTATCATAATAATAAAAAGGTGTGCGCAACTGTTGAAAGCGCTCTATAGGAAATTGTCCTTTTGTCATTGTGTTGTGTTGGTAGGATATTATTTGTTGAATAATGTGTTGCTCAAACTCTGCAGTGCACGTTTCTTGTCTTCCTCACGGATGAGGAAAGATATATTGTAGTTACTACCACCATAGCTGACCATGCGAACTGGAATATTCTTCATGGCATCCAGTGTTAGGGTCTCGAAACCGATATTCGACCAGTCGAGATCACCCACGACACAGATAATACACATGTTAGTATCTACAGTCACTGTACCATATTTTTTCAGCTCGTCAACAATCTCGCCCAGATGTGCGGAATTGTCGATAGACATGGAAACACCTACCTCTGAGGTACATACCATGTCGATAGGAGTCTGATAACTCTCAAAAATCTCAAAGACCTTACGTAGGAAACCTGTGGCAAGTAACATACGACTTGACTTGATCTTGATAGCTATGATATTATCCTTGGCAGCCACTGCCTTGATTTTTCCATATTCTGTCTGATTACTGATAGTTGTACCCTCTGCATCAGGATCCATAGTATTCAGCAGACGTACCGGAATACCGGCATATTTGGCAGGCTGTACACAGGTAGGATGTAATATCTTGGCTCCGAAGTAAGCCAACTCGGCAGCCTCCTCGAAATGGAGCTGATGAACGGGAGCCGTTTTGTCAACCACACGTGGGTCGTTATTGTGCATACCGTCGATATCTGTCCATATCTGAATCTCCTCAGCATTCAGGGCTGCGCCAACCAATGAAGCGGTATAGTCAGAACCTCCACGCTGTAGGTTGTCTATCTCACCATAGGCATTACGACAGATGAACCCTTGGGTGATATACACCTGCTGTCCCTCGTTATTCTCCATGATAGCAGAAAGCTTCTCACGGATATAGATGGGGTCTGGCTCTGAATTCTTGTCGGTGCGCATGAAATCGAGAGCATTGAGCAAAACAGCTTTGATACCCTGTTCTTTCATATAACTGACCACCATATTAGTGGACATCATCTCACCTTGAGCTACAATGCTTTTCTCCTCAAATGAAGTGAAGAGTTCCTTCGTGAAAGAACGCAGGTAATTCATTTCTGAATTGATATAATCACGTGTTGTCGATTTCATCTCCTCAGTAGAATATAATTCATCGACGTGTCTCATATACATACGTTCCAACTGGTTGATGACCTCATTAGCACCTTCAGGGTTCTTCTTGTAGAGATAGTCAGAAATCTCCACCAGTGAATTCGTCGTTCCAGCCATGGCTGACAATACTACGAAGACAGGTTCGCCAGACTTGGTAACCAGTTTCGTTACTTCCTTCATGCACTCCGGTGACCCTACCGAAGTTCCGCCAAATTTCATTACTTTCATTGTCTCTTATTTTAATTTTCAATTCTCAATTTATAAATCTTCCCTCGTCGAGTAGTCTACCTTTCGTACTTCCACAGGTTCATTATCTTGTTCATAAACGGCAATTTTGTTGTAATCGTTGGTAATTTCCTCCAAATGTCCGTCGATACAACGATAGACAATACCGGGATAGTCTTTCAGTAAGGGAATGTTATGGGTTGTCATCACCACTGCTGTACCCATTTGAGTCACATGACGGAGCAAGGCGATGATATTCGCAGCCGTTTCTGGATCGAGATTTCCCGTTGGTTCATCAGCAACGATAATCTTAGGCTTATTCAAAATAGCACGTGCAATGGCGATACGCTGTTGCTCACCACCTGAAAGTTCATGAGGAAATCGGTCGGCATAATCTTGCATCTCCACATCCTCCAAAACATCACTAATACGCTCTTCTATCTCGTTTTTGTCCTTCCATCCCGTAGCTTTCAGCACGAATTCCAAGTTGTCGTGTACCGTTCGGTCACTCAACAGCTGAAAGTCCTGAAAGATAATACCCATCTGGCGACGCAGAGCAGGTATGTACTTACGCTTAAGACCACGTAAGTCATGGTTGAGGACAAAAGCATTCTCCGCCTCATTGACATCCAACTCAAAATAGAGGGTTTTCAGGAGAGTACTCTTACCAGCACCCACACGACCGATAATGTATATAAACTCACCCTCGTTAACGTGGAAGTCAACTTCCTTCAATACGAGGATACCATCTTTCTGGTAAATATTGGCTTTCTGATAATCTATAAGCATAACTTCAAACTTTCAATTCTTCATTCCTACTTCATCATTCCATTTGCTTTTGCCTCTCTGCGTTTTCTGTCCCATTCAGGATCATGACGCTTATGTAGCTCCGTGGCTACATCCTCGATACGCATCCCTTTCTCCGTCAGGAGGACGATCAGGTGGTAGAGCAGGTCGCTGGCTTCATAGATCAGGTGGTCACTCGTACCGTTGGTCGCCTCGATGACGGTCTCCAACGCTTCTTCGCCCACCTTCTGGGCTATCTTGTTGACACCGTCACGGAAGAGCTTGGTGGTATAGGAACCCTCAGGCATCTCCTCCTTACGTTTGTTGATGAAGTCCTGCAACTCCGTGAGGAAGAGTAGGGGATGGTCTTCCGTCTTGTTCTCCTCACCCCAACAGGTATCGGTGCCGGTATGACAGGTGGGACCGATGGGATGTACCTTTACCAACAGCGTGTCGTTGTCACAGTCCACCTTCATATCCACCAGGTTGAGGAAATGACCGGAGGTCTCTCCCTTCGTCCACAGGGTCTGACGCGTACGGCTCCAGAAGGTCACATGACCTGTCTCCACGGTCTTCTGCCAGGCTTCCTCATTCATGAAACCCAGCATCAGCACGTTCTTGGTCGTCGCATCCTGTATGATGGCAGGTACGAGCCCGCCCATCTTCTCGAAATCTATTTTCATAGTCTTACGTTAATTCCTTGTTCGTGTAAATACTGTTTCAGTTCCGGTACAGGTATCTCCCCGAAATGGAAGACGGATGCTGCCAATGCTGCATCGGCATGTCCTTCGAGGAAGACATCCCGGAAATGTTCTTTCTTTCCTGCTCCGCCACTGGCAATGACGGGGATGGATAGATTGTCGGCCAGTTCACGCAATACCTCGTTGGCATAGCCGTTCTTCGTACCGTCGTGGTTCATCGAGGTGAAAAGGATCTCGCCGGCACCACGCTCCTGTACCTCATGGGCCCACTCAAAGAGTCCGCGCTCTGTCCGCTCGCGTCCGCCTTTCAGGTAACAGTGCCAGCCGTCTTCATCAAGTCGGGCATCAATGGCACAGACGCATACCTGACTACCGAAACGGGTCGTTATCTCGTCGATGAGTTCAGGATGACGGATAGCAGCACTGTTGACACTCACCTTGTCAGCTCCTGCATATAACAGGCGTTCCACGTCGGCAAGCTCGTTGATGCCTCCACCTACTGTGAAGGGGATATTCAAAGTCTCTGCCACCTTCGTCACCATTTCCGTGAAGGTCTTACGACCCTCGAAGGAAGCTGTGATGTCAAGGAACACCAACTCGTCCGCACCTTGTTCACTATATATCTTACCCAGTTCTACGGGGTCGCCGGCAGAACGGAGGTTGACGAAATTCGTCCCCTTTACCGTCTCACCGTCTTTCACGTCCAGACAGGGTATTATGCGTTTTGCCAGTCCCATAGTTCCTTCAAGTTTATTTTACCTTCATAAATGGCTTTACCGAACACGACGGCAGGGATGCCTGCCTTGTCGAGGGCCTTGATATCGTCGATGCAGGACACACCGCCAGAGGCGATGAGATGCAACTGCGGATAGGCTTTCATCACTTGACTATAAAGTCCGATGGCAGGCCCTTGCAGGGTACCGTCTTTGGATATCTCCGTACAGAGCACATTCTTCACACCTGCGTCGATATATTTCTTCAGGAAGGGAAGCAGGTCCTCCGTAGAGTCTTCCTTCCATCCGTTGATACTGATCTTTCCGTTGCGCACGTCGGCTCCGAGGATGAGACGTTCGCTTCCGTATTTCTCCAGCCATCCCATAAAACGCTCCGGCTGGGTGACGGCAATAGAACCGACTGTCACCATCGCAGCCCCGCTGTCGAAGGCTTTCTCTATATCCTCGTCTGTCTTGATACCACCACCGAAGTCAACCACTAGGCGGGTCTTTGTCGTGATACGACGGAGTACGTTATAGTTGACGATATGTTTCGACTTCGCACCATCGAGGTCAACGACATGCAGTCGCTGGAAACCAATCTGCTCAAACTCACGCGCCACGTCGGAAGGTGAGTCGCGATAGACGGTCTTCTGGCCGTAGTCGCCCTTTGTCAGTCGGACGCACTGGCCGTTGATGATGTCGATGGCAGGAATCAGTTCTATCATAATGCTAAGAAATTCTTGATGATTTGTTCACCCACCTTGCCACTCTTCTCCGGATGGAACTGGCAGGCATAGAAATTGTCACGATGCATGGCAGCAGAATAGGGCAGAATATAGTCTGCCACAGCCGCCGTATCCTCACATACAGGCACGTAGTAGCTGTGTACGAAATAGACATACGGATGCTCGCCCAAGCCCTCAAAGAGCTTATTATCTTTCAACTTTAAACTCTCAACTTTAAACTTTAGATTGTTCCATCCCATACACGGCACCTTATCCTCATGACGCTGGGGCTGGAAACGCTTCACCTCCGCATCGAAGACACCGACACAGTCGACATCGCCTTCCTCGGAGTGCCTGCAAAGTAACTGCTGTCCGATGCAGATGCCCAGGACAGGCTGGCGCAGGTTACGGATGACCTCATCGAGGCGGCGTGCCTTCAGATACTCCATTGCCCCACGTGCCTCCCCTTGTCCGGGAAATATCACGCGGTCGGCTTTGCATAACTGTTCGGCATCATCCGTCAACAGCGGCTCAATACCCAGTCGCTTCAGGGCATTTACCACCGAGTAGATGTTTCCTGCATTATATCTTACTATGGCGACGTTCATGAGAAGATAATCGTTTTGTTCTTATATGTCAGGATCTTACGCTGGATATGCTTCGACACCGCATGGGAGAGTACAATCTTCTCTAAGTCCTTGCCTTTCAACACCAGACTCTCCGGCGTGTCCTTGTGGGTGATACGTGTCACGTCCTGTTCGATGATAGGGCCTGCATCGAGTTCTGCCGTCACATAGTGGCTCGTGGCACCGATGATCTTCACACCGCGTTCCCATGCCTGATGGTAGGGCTTGGCACCCACGAAAGCTGGCAGGAACGAGTGATGGATATTGATGATATGGTTTGGATAGGCGGCAATCATATCGTCGGAGATGATCTGCATATAACGGGCAAGGACGATGAAGGTCACCTCATTCTTCCGCAACAACTCCATCTCCGCAGCCTCCACTTCCGCTTTGTTGGAGTGGTCTTTCTTGATGCTGTAGACGTAGTAGGGGATATTGAACTGCTCGGCAACATAGCGCAGGTCCTCGTGGTTGGAGACGATACAAGGGATGTCGATTTCCCATTCTCCTGCCTTCCAACGGGCCAGGAGGTCGTACAGACAGTGACTCATCTTCGATACAAAGATAGCCATACGGGGGCGTTTGTCGCTGAAATACAACTTACACGTCATCTGATAGCGTTGTGCATAGAGTGTGTTGATATATTCCTGTATCTTCTCCTGAGGAATCAGGAAGTTCTCCAATTCCCATTCGATACGCATGAAAAACATGCCGTCCTGTTTGTCTACATATTGGTCGAGATAAACGATATTACCCTGATTATCAGTGATAAAGCGCGTCACTTCCGAGATGATGCCCTGTTGGTCGGGGCAGTGTAAAAGCAATATGGCTGTTGGCTTCTTCATTGTCTTATATCTTCATTATAGAATTAATTTGCAAAATTAGATAAAATATCTCACATTACCAAAGGTAATGCCGAAAAAATCAATTAAGGTTAGGGATATATACGAATGAAGCCTGAGTTTTTCGCTCAGGCCTCATTCTTCTAACCATTTAAATGTTAGTGAGTTCACTTTGTACTCAATCCACGTACGAAACCGGCATAGACATGTTTGCGGTAGAGATCTTCATCCCAGATACCTACAGGTTCACCACGACGCCACACATAATCAACATCTGGAGCGTCGGTAGGACACCACTGGCAGATACCCCACTGTTGTGCAGGAGGTATTATACGGAAATACTCCTTGATGATCCATTCATAGAAGTCAGCCATCTTTTTGTGCTCAGCTTCGGTAATTTGTTTAGTCTTTATTTTATTACCCCATCTGTCTGAGCCGCGAACATAACCCATATCCAACTCACTTACGCGACAGAGCTTGCCACTTGCGGCTATTTCCTGGAACATCTTAGTGATGTGATTTTTGATATTATTCAGAATGTTGTCATCTTCAAAGCAATTGATGTGCATCTGAGTGCCGATACCGTCGATCTTGGTCACGCCGTCTGCTTCCCATTTCTTAATCCAGTTGATGAGTGACTTGACTTTCTTGTTGTCGTCCCAGTCTGACTCAAGATTGTAATCATTGATGAAGAGCTTAATGTCTTCTGGACCATATTTACGAGCTAAACGACAAGCTTGACGCACGTAGTCGAGGTCACCCATGTAGTCCTGCCAGAAGAAATTATCACCGCCAACATCCCATGTGGCATCTGGATTTCCACTAGGATTATATTCTTCTGAGTGTTGCAAAATATAATTGCCTTCACCATCATCACCACCACCGGAGATGGCCTCATTAACAAGATCCCAACCTTTCACCTTTCCGCCGCAGGCTTCCATCATACCCTTGATCCACTTATCCATAGCGTCAACAAGTGCATCGTGCATCTCTTCCTTCGTCTGAGGAGTCGTCGCTACCTGATTACCCTCGAACTTAATAGTCTTGACATAGATGTCGCCTACGAAATCGCCACACTGAAGCAGTAAGAAGTTCTTTGCATATGCAGGTTTGTACTCAACTACTACATCCTGCCATTCTGTAGTGAAGGGAATCTCAAGACAATAATTGTCGTTCCAGGGGTCATTCAGGTCGTTTGCCATTTTGCTATGAAATTTGCCATTCTCAGAACCCTTCACAGTCATAGTCATTTTGCAGGTTTCTCCTACTTGGGCGGGAATATTTTCCATAGCAACAAACTGCACATCCCACCAGTTGTCAGTTATTTTAGTGCAATGTACATTAAGACCATCAGTTTCGTTGAAATTCAGGGAGTATCCATTGGTCGTCTCGTCTGATTTCCAGCCAACAGTCTTATCCGTGCGGAAATCTTTGCTTGCAACAGTTGTCCATACTGGTTCTGCAGAGGGGTCTGGCTTGTCAGCAATAAGTTGTAACAACCAACCTTTGGGCTGTTGTGAGTGCCAGGCGAGGGTATGACCATAGACACTAAGTCCTGCATTAGTGGCAGTTCCCACATAATTCTTCACAGTTGTGAAGTCCATATCACCATTGCTGTTCACGCAACTTCCCATCTTCATGGCGTTTCCTGCAACAGTTTCAGTGAAGTTGGCATTGGTCATTTTATAGATCGTAGATCCTTGGAGATATTCGGGAACAGTGGTTCCAATACCCAGTTTGAAATTGGGGTACTTTTCATAGTCAATGTAGGTTTTGAGAGCATTTAACTCATCCAAGTATCTGTAGTTGTTAACGTTAGGCTTACCTAACTCGAATGTTTCCTTTGCCACAGGTTCAACAGGATCCTCCGGCTCTTCAGGTTCAGGTATTACAGGACTTTCCTCATTGCTGCTAGAGCATGAGGTCATTGTGAGGCCGCCCATTATCAGACAAACGGCAAGCATTGATAAATAAAGTTTTTTCATGTTGTATTTTTTTAAAAATATAAATTTGCGCAAAGATACTAAAAAAAATAATAAAGAAAAATCTTTTTACCTTTTTTAAACATAGAAATGTTTTATTCTTCGAGACCTACACGAAGAATAATACTGGTGGCACCTAATGTGAAGAGGGTCCCGTCTTCTATGAGACGACGTTCACGAGGTTTTAATTCCACATTGTTGACAAAGGTTCCCGTATTACTATTATTATCACTCAACATATAACGGAGTTTTCCGTGCTTATCACGACTGACATTGATAGTACAATGGTTGAGGTCGACACTGGGGTCAACGGTTTCAAAAGGTGTATTGATTGGATTTCCTTTCTGATAGCGTCCAATAACATTATCGCCCATGCGAAGAGGTATCTCCTGTTTGAAATGGAAGACATTCTCAATTACAACAATACTACCACACTCAGCGTCTAGATTGGAGAACTGCTCATGATTGATTTCATTCTCTTTTTTCTGCGTCTCTCTTAACTTAGAAACACCGATACGAACACCGAATTGCTTTCCACACTCATTACACTGGAATACAAGAGCTTGACCTTGCTCGTACTGAGTTTCGTCGAATGTTATGTATGTATCACATTTAGGGCATCTAACACGTTTCATCCCTCAGTTTTTCTTTTATAAACCCATGCTTCTTCAAAATCTTCCTCTAAACGGAGGTTGTGCAACTCTGTATAGGCTGCGCTTTCCGAAACGAAATGACCATAAACCACACGTATCACTCCCTTATGAATATATAGGTCTGTATCCTTGAACCCCCTGTCTTTCAACATTCGGACAAACTCCTCCGCATTAGAACGTTTCACTTGACTTGCCAGTACCAGACAATAAGGATTCTCCTCAGAAGGAATGACTTGCTGTTTAACGGTATCGATTTTAGCGACTGACTTGGCTGCCACAATCTCTTTGGATTCTACCACAGGGACCGCAGGAGTCATATTAGTGTCTTGAGGTATTAACTTGTGGATAATACTATGCTGCAAAGCACTCATTGTCTGAGAGCCTAACTGGCTGTTTGCAACAGGTGTTGTCATCAGAAAGAACAGCACAATAGCGGCGGCAACAGCAGCCACATTACGAATCCACGACATTTTTATCTGGATGGCTCGGTCTTCTTCCTCCTCATCAATAATTTCAAGGAGTGGTTGTTGCAGAGTCTCTTCCTCTTCCTGCCCTGCTTCAACTTTCTGTTTTTGGGAAACTACCTCGGCCGTAGATTTCACATAATCTCTTCCCAAAGGTTTCAAAAGACCAAAATCATAAGATGTGAGTCCGTATAGGGTGGGAGTCAGGACACCTGACTCGTAAGGTTCAAAAAGATAGCTGCCTTCGTCGTTAGAAGTCAATATACCTATTCCTTCTAACTGACAAGAGCCTTCGTGCATCACCTGTCGTTTGATTTGGTCAACCTCCTGTTCTATTCTACGCAGAGCTTCAGGATAACTGATATCATAAGCCTCCACATACGACTGGGCAAGCAGGGAGTCATTCATCTTGAGTTGTGGATTAAAACCAATGGTGCGCATCGGAGGGAGGAACATTCCGTCATTCACGTCAATACGAGCAGCAATATAATGTGCGACAAATCCGCCAAAGTCAGGAACTGCCACACAATCATTACTCAATAATAGTACTTCGAGATGTCTCGCAATATTAATCACGATGCAAAAATAGTGACTTTTTTTGAATTGCGCAAATAAAAAAGTGTTTTAAATAATATAAAAATAAAAATTCCGCTTGTTTTACAATTTTTTTTGCTACTTTTGCAGAAAATAATCAAAACAATGGAATACATAAAGACCGATATTGAAGGGGTTTATATCATAGAGCCCCGTGTGTTTAATGATTCACGAGGTTACTTTTTCGAATCTTGGAAACAAACTGAGTTTGAGGAACATATCGGCAAAGTACATTTTGTACAAGACAATGAGTCTAAGTCCTGTAAAGGGGTACTTAGAGGGCTTCATTATCAGAAAGGTGATGCCTCGCAGGCAAAACTTGTCAGAGTTATCAAAGGGCGTGTTTTGGACGTGGCTGTAGATATTCGAAAAAGCAGTCCGACCTATGGTAAGCATATCATGGTGGAACTAAATGAGGACAACAAACGCCAACTTTTCATACCACGTGGATTTGCCCATGGCTTTCTCGTATTAAGTGACGAGGCTGTGTTCACCTATAAGGTTGACAACCCTTATGCGCCCCAAAGTGAGGCTGGTATCCGATGGAATGATCCCGACTTGCATATCCAATGGCCTATCAATGCTGACGAGGTTATCACAAGTGAGAAGGATTTGACACATCCTGTCATGAAAAATGCAGAATTATTTGAATAAGTAAATGAGTAAGCTCAATATATTTTTCTCTATTGGTCTCATACTGTTCTTTTCAGGATGTCGGCAGCAATCGGTCAACAGTCCTGAAAATAAAGAAAGTGTGGAAGCAAAGAGACTACTACAAGGTATCTGGATAGACGACGAATCGGATGCTGTTATTTTCAAGGTAAAGGGTGACACTGTTTATTATCCAGACTCGACTATCATACCCAACTATTTCCGCATTATTGATGATACGTTGTTGATAGGGACGGTGCCAACAAAATACCACATTATCAAACAGGCACCACATCTATTCTGGTTTGAAAGCCCCAACGGTGAAGTGGTGAAACTGAAGAAAAGCGATGAACCTGCTGATGCCACAGCTTTCACACAACAACAGACCCCCCAGGCGTTTATTATTAATAATGTAATAAAAAGGGACACTGTCGTTTTTCTGGACAACCAACGATATCATTGCTATATTGCCATTAACCCCACCAAACACAAAATAACAAAAAGTGAGTTAAGTGCTGATGGCATTGAGGTTGAGAATGCTTATTACGACAATTTGGTTCATATTAGTATATTTAGGGAAAACAACCGTGTATATTCTAAGAACTTTGTAAAACAGATGTTTGCCAAGAAGGTACCTGATGGCTTTCTGAATCAGGCAATCCTCAGCGATATGGTGTTTGACAAGGTTGATAACCGTGGATTTCATTTTAATGCCACACTTTGCATTCCTGATGTTGCCAGTTGCTATATGGTAGCCACGATTATCTCACCAAACGGAAGTGCTACAATGGAATTGTTGGAATATTAAAAAAAATAATGCCAAAACGTTGTTGTTTGGTGAAAAAACTTTATCTTTGTAGTCGAAAACCCAAACAAGTGCCAAATGACATTTATAATAGTAATATTACTGATTATCTCATATCTGCTTATCGCTACGGGACATTTAACTGGTGTCAACAAGGCTGCCATCGCTATGTTCCTAGGTACAGCCGGATGGGTTGTCTACGTATGTTATGGTACTGATTTCGTCATGCAGCAACACCCTGAGGACTATCTCGAATATCTTGCCGGTGCACAACCTACAAGTGATGCAGTGAAGTATTTCATCTATGATCATATTTTTTTGAAATACGTCGGTAAGGCTGCCGCTATCGTAATGTTCCTGTTGGCGACCATGTCAATTATCGAGATTCTGAACAACAACGGTTGCTTTGACTTTATCACGGAATGGATACGGACCCGTAATTCCAAACGGTTGTTATGGACCATTACCATTGCCACCTATATTATTTCTGCGAATCTTGATAACCTGACGACAACGACGATGATGCTTGTCATCATGCATAATATCGTACAAAGTGGACGACAGCGTATGTTGGTTGGGTCGGCTATTGTATTGGCAGCCAATTGCGGCGGTTGCTTTACTGTGATTGGTGATCCTACGGGATTAATACTATGGGGGAACGGTGCGGTGACGGCTACACATTTTTCAGCCTATCTGGCTATTCCATCAATACTTGCATGGGTGATTCCCACCGTTTTCATCAATCGTCAGTTACCTGACCGCCTTGATTGTGAGTGGAGTGCTTCTCCATATCGTGGTGATGAAACCCGCCTAAACCGTTGGCAGCGTTTCGTTATGTTGATAGTCGGTATTGGAGGACTGTGGTTTATTCCGACTTTCCATAACATCACCAAATTAGCACCTTTCTTAGGTGCCCTGTGTGTCCTGAGCGTGTTATGGGTTGTTAACGAGGCATTCAACCGCAGATTGATGAATGCCGATCAAATGGCACAACGGCGCATTCCACGAGCCATACAATATGGTGCCATCCAGCAGATGCTATTCGTCATGGGAATCATGATGGGTATGGGAGTTGTGACAGAAACAGGTGTTTTTGGGGATATTGCTACTTGGTTTGACAACAATATTCATAAAATCTGGCTGATAGGTTTTGCATCGGGTATTCTCAGTTCCCTGATTGACACATTTACTGTTGCTGTCAGCAATATTATGCTCTATCCAGTGATGGAGACTGGGGATATGGCGACTAATGGTACCTACTGGAAGATTATCGCCTATTGTACTGCCGTTGGCGGATGCCTGCTATGCGTCGGATCCACCAGTGGACTTGCCTTGATGAAGATGGAGCATGTTCGTTTAGGATGGTATTTGAAAAACCTTACTCCTAAAGTGGCTATTGGTTGGCTCATAGGATTGGTTGTCCTATGGATGGAAATGAATTTAATCTAAAACAGATAATATTATGGCTAAGATTAAGACAATTGGTATCCTTACCTCAGGAGGTGATGCTCCTGGAATGAATGCGGCTATTCGTGCCGTCACACGTGCTGGTATTTACAATGGATTTACTATTAAAGGTATCTACCGTGGTTATGATGGCCTTATAAAAGGCGAAATAAAACAGTTTACTACTGAGAACGTTTCTGGTATCATCACACGTGGCGGTACTATCCTTAAGACGGCACGTTCCAAAGAGTTCATGACCCCGGAAGGTAGGCAGAAAGCGTATGAGACCTGTCAGAAGGAGAAGATAGACGCACTTATCGTCATCGGCGGTAATGGCTCACTGACAGGTGCCCGTGACTTCGGCATGGAGTTCGACTTCCCCGTCATCGGACTACCAGGTACTATCGACAATGACCTGTATGGAACAGACTCTACCATCGGCTATGATACGACAATGAATACTATCATGGATTGTGTGGACCGTATCCGCGATACAGCAAATTCCCATGAGCGCATCTTCTTCGTAGAGGTGATGGGACGTGACGCCGGTTTCCTGGCACAGAACTGTGCCATTGCCTGCGGTGCTGAGGCAGCCATCGTTCCTGAGGAAGTGACTGACGTCGACCAGTTGGCAGCCTTCATGGGTCGAGGCATCCGTAAGTCGAAGAAATCGTGTATCGTTATCGTCTCGGAGAGTCCGAAGTGCGGTGCCCTCTTCTATGCCGACCGTGTGAAGAAGGAGTTCCCGGAGTTCGACGTCCGCGTCTCTATCCTCGGTCACCTGCAACGTGGCGGTACTCCATCGGCACGCGACCGTATATTGGCCAGCTGTACGGGTGTAGGTGCCATCGAAGCCATCATCCAGGGACAGCGTAATGTCATGGTGGGTGTCCGTAACAACGACGTTGTATATGTGCCCTTCTCAGAGTGTATCCGCACCGACAAGCGCTTTGACAAGCGGCTCATCACTGTGCTGGACGAACTGAGCATTTAAGACAACGTGTCCTAAATTCTATTAAAAAAAAACATTTTCGAATAAAAGTTCGGAAATGTTTTTTTTATTGAGATTAATTTATTATCTTTGCAAGGCTATAACTTAAAAAACAAATAACTTTAAATATTTAAACTGCTTATGTCACAGATTAATGGACACATTTCCCAGATTATCGGTCCTGTGATTGATGTATTCTTTAATACAGAAGGACAAGATGCGGAGAAAGTGCTCCCGAAGATTTATGAGGCGCTGACCATTCAGCGTCCTGACGGTTCGCAACTTGTGGTAGAGGTTCAGCAGCACATCGGTGAGGATACCGTTCGCTGTGTTGCTATGGACAATACCGATGGTTTGCAGCGTGGATTAGAGGCAAAACCCTTAGGGTCGCCTATCCTGATGCCTTCTGGAGAACAGATTAAAGGTCGTATGCTGAACGTTGTTGGTCAGCCTATTGACGGTATGGACCCACTCTCAATGGAAGGTGCTTATCCTATCCATCGTGAGGCTCCGAAGTTTGAGGAACTTTCTACATCGAAAGAAATTCTCTCTACGGGTATTAAGGTCATCGACCTATTGGAGCCTTATCTGAAAGGTGGTAAGATCGGACTCTTCGGTGGCGCTGGCGTTGGTAAGACGGTGTTGATAATGGAGCTTATCAACAACATTGCCAAAGGTCACAACGGTTTCTCAGTCTTCGCTGGAGTAGGAGAGCGTACCCGTGAGGGTAACGACCTTATCCGTGAAATGATTGAGTCGGGTGTTATCCGCTATGGTGAGAAATTCAAGGAGGCCATGGCTCAAGGTAAATGGGACCTCTCTCTGGTTGATCCGGAGGAAATGAAGAAGTCGCAGGCAACTTTGGTCTATGGTCAGATGAACGAGCCTCCCGGTGCACGTGCCTCTGTTGCTCTTTCTGGTTTGACTGTTGCTGAAGGTTTCCGTGACGGTGGTGGTAAAGATGGAGGTGCTGCAGATATCCTGTTCTTCATCGATAATATCTTCCGTTTCACACAAGCAGGTTCTGAGGTGTCCGCATTGTTAGGACGTATGCCTTCTGCCGTAGGTTACCAGCCGACTCTGGCTTCTGAGATGGGAACCATGCAGGAGCGTATCACCTCTACGAAGAAAGGTTCTATCACTTCCGTGCAGGCCGTATATGTACCTGCCGACGACTTGACAGACCCTGCTCCTGCTACAACGTTTACTCACCTTGATGCTACGACGGTGCTTGATCGTAAAATTGCAGAGTTAGGTATCTATCCTGCCGTTGATCCGTTAGGAAGTACCTCTCGTATTCTTGACCCGTTAATAGTAGGTAAGGCTCACTACGACTGTGCCCAGCGTGTAAAGGAGATCTTACAGCGCTTTAAAGAGTTGCAGGATATTATCGCCATCCTTGGTATGGACGAACTCTCCGATGAGGATAAGTTGACAGTAAATCGTGCCCGTCGTGTACAGCGATTCCTTTCTCAACCATTTGCTGTTGCTACTCAGTTCACAGGTCTTCCTGGTGTGATGGTTCCCATCGAAGATACTATCAAGGGCTTCAATGCTATTCTCGACGGAGAGGTCGATGACCTTCCAGAACAAGCATTCCTCAATGTCGGAACGATAGAGGATGTCAAAGAGAAGGCAAAGAAACTGTTGGAAGCAGCCAAGGGATAAACATATACCTTATTTATATAATAAGTATGTTGAAACTCAAGATAGTAACACCGGAAAGAATCGCCTACGACGGAGAGGCGAAGAGCGTACTCGTGCCTGGCACGATGGGACAGTTTGAGATTCTCAATGACCATGCGCCCATCATCTCCTCGCTCGGACGAGGTGTTGTGGAATATGCTACTGCCGACGGAAAACAGCAACTTCATGTTTCGGGAGGTTTCGTTGCCGTCCAGAAGAATGAGGTAAGCCTGTGCGTGGAAGTCGACAGTGAGGCAGTGTAGTTCTTTGAAATAGTGATAACGACAAGTATAGCCATCAGCGTAATATATACGCTACTCGCCACGTTAGCCTTTATTGCAGGCTATCGAGCCGTACGTCATTCCCAAAAGGCACTGACACTTTATGGTTTAGTGGCAATGGTGCTGCGTATACTTTCAGCAGCGTTAGTAGTTATTGTCTTCCTCTTTTTGGTTGAAGACGGTGCTTTTCGGCGTACTTTCATCATCACCTTTTCAGTGTTCTACCTGTTGATGCTCATCTTCGACGTTTGGTTCTACATTCGTTCACAGAAAAAGTAAAAATAACAAAACAAGTAAGAAATGAAATATTTCAAACCACTTCTCTGCATCGTGCTGATGCTCTTCGCGTTCTCTCCTGCCCAGGCAACGGAGGAGAAGAAGGAAGGGGTTGACCTGCAGGGTATCTTGTTTGGACATATCCAGGATTCTCATGAATGGCATATCATGGACTGGGGTGATACTCCCGTTGTCATCCATCTGCCTGTCATAGTGAAGAGTTCTACTGGCTGGCATGTGTTCTGCTCTTCCCAGTTCGAACATCATGCCGATGCCAATGGACTCAAACAGGGACCTTATGGCTTGGCTATTGCTACAGAAGGCGATAACGAAGGTAAGATTGTTGAGAATGGAGAGCCCGTTCTCGACATCTCTATCACCAAAACAGTAGTGGTACTCTTCATCGATTCTATTCTGCTCCTGCTCTGTGTGCTCATTCCGGCACGCTGGTGCAGGAAACACAAGATTGATGACCCCGCTCCCAAAGGATTTACGGGTTTCATGCACATGTTTATCATGTATGTCTATAATGATATTATTGCAAGCATCTTAGGCAAGGAGGCGCCCAAATATGCCCCATACCTGCTGACGTGCTTCTTCTTTATCTTTGTGGCTAATGTCATGGGAGTGATGCCATTCCCGCCAGGAGGTGGAAACTTGACAGGTAATATTGCCTGCACGTTATTCCTTGCTCTCTGTACTTTTATCATCACGAATGTTACAGGAACAAAGGAATACTGGAAGGAAATCTTCTGGCCAGACGTACCCACATGGTTGAAGGCTCCCGTGCCTCTGATGCCTTTCATTGAGTTGTTTGGTATCTTTACCAAACCGCTTGCCTTGATGATCCGTCTTTTTGCCAACATGATGGCAGGTCATGCTATTGCCATCTCACTGACATGTCTGATCTTCGTCATGTATGGCATCCACGCTGCCGCTGGTACGGCTATGATTCCTGTCAGCGTTGCCATGAGTATCTTCATGATGTTGTTGGAGGTGCTGGTATGCTTCATCCAGGCAATGGTGTTCACCATGCTTTCCGCAGTATTCATCTCACTGGCTCATGTGCATGGGCACGAAGCCGTAGTAAAAGAATAAGATAACAATTAAATATTAACAATTAAAAACTTAAAGATTATGATTTCATTATTATCATCAGTTGCATTTGCAAATTTGGGTGCCGCTATTGGCGGTGGTTTGGCAGTGATTGGTGCCGGTATCGGTATTGGTAAGATCGGTGGACAGGCTATGGATGCCATGGCTCGTCAGCCAGAGAAAATCAACGACCTGCGTTCTAACATGATTGTGGCAGCCGCTCTGATTGAGGGTGTTGCCTTCTTCGCCATCATTATCGCATTGTTGGCTCTCTTCGTATAAGAGTATCTCTGAAACAAAATCGTGTAATTTCAATCACAGTTTATGTCATTAATAACACCTGGTTTTGGATTACTATTCTGGATGACCGTTGTCTTCCTGGTGGTTCTCTTCGTTTTGTGGAAATGGGGATTCCCTGTTATCGTCAAGATGGAACTCGACCGCAAGGATTACATCGACTCGTCGCTCAAGAAGGCGCACGAGGCGAATGAACGGCTTGCCAATATTCAGAAAGAAGGTGAATCCATCTTACAGGAGGCACGTGAGAAGCAGGCTCAGATACTCAAGGAGGCTGCAGAGACACGTGACGCCATCGTAGAGAAAGCTCAGGAGAAGGCGAGGGCAGAAAGTGCCCGTTTGTTGGAAGATGCGAAAGCTACCATCGAACAGGAGAAGAAAGCCGCCATTGCCGACATCCGTAAGCAAGTCGCTACGCTGAGTGTCGAGATTGCAGAGAAGGTTCTCCGTAAGAACCTGCAAGGCGATCAGGCACAGATGGATTTAATTGATCGTATGCTGGATGATGTTTCTGTTAACTAATCAAAGAGTGTGCGTATGGATATCGGAGTAATATCGGTAAGATATGCGAGAGCGCTGCTGAAGAGTGCTACTGACCAGAAACTGGAAGACAAGGTCTATCAGGAGATGATGACCCTTGCCAAGAGTTATCTGGAAGTACCACAGTTGCGTCAGACGATAGACAACCCCATGCTCTCGAAAGACAAAAAGGAAATGCTGTTACAGACGGCTTCTGGTGAGAAAATCAGTGCACTGACCAAGAGTTTCATTGCCCTTGTTCTCAAAGAAGACCGTGAGAACGTGATACAGTTTATGGCAAACAGTTATGTCACGCTCTATCGTCAGCAAAAGAACGTCATCCGTGGAAAACTCACCACTGCGGCACGTGTGTCTGCTCAGACAGAACAGAAGATGCGTGAGATGGTGGAGAGTAAGACTAATGGTACTGTGGAGTTTGAGACAGAGGTGAATCCTGATATTATCGGTGGTTTCATTCTCGAATACGACACCTTCCGCATGGATGCGAGTGTGAAGTCGAAACTCAACTCAATCCTCACTCAATTAACTAAATAGTCGTAATAACGTTACCGTCATTACGTAATAACGAAAAAGAAATAACAATGTCAGATAAAATTAAACCAAGCGAAGTTTCCCAGGTACTGCTCGACCAGTTGCAAGGCATCTCCAGTGAAGAGAAGTTCGATGAAGTAGGTACCGTGCTTACCGTCAGCGATGGCGTTGCTCGTATTTATGGTCTGCGTCATGCGGAGGCTAAGGAACTGCTGGAATTCGAGAACGGTACAATGGCTATCGTGGAGAATCTCGAGGAGGACAACGTCGGTTGTGTGCTGTTGGGTACTACGTCGGGCATCAAGGAAGGCATGGTGGTAAAGCGTACCAAGCGCATTGCCTCAATCCGTGTTAACGACAATATGCTCGGACGTGTCATCAATCCTCTGGGACAACCTGTCGACGGAATGGGAGATATCGATTTGAAAGACTCGTTTGAGATGCCGCTCGACCGTAAGGCACCTGGTGTCATCTTCCGTCAACCTGTAAAGGAACCTCTACAGACGGGTTTGAAGTCTATCGACTCAATGATTCCTATCGGTCGTGGACAGCGTGAGTTGATTATCGGTGACCGCCAGACGGGTAAGACCGCCATTGCTGTGGACACCATCATCAACCAGAAGAGTTTCTATGAGGCAGGCAAGCCTGTTTATTGTATCTATGTCGCTATCGGCCAGAAGGCATCTACTGTTGCCACACTTGTTCAGACACTGAAGGAACATGGTGCAATGCCTTATACGATTATTGTGGCTGCTACCGCTGCTGATCCTGCTGCCCTGCAGTATTACGCACCATTCGCAGGTGCTGCCATCGGTGAGTATTTCCGCGATCGTGGTCTGCCCGCACTTGTTGTCTACGACGATTTGTCGAAACAGGCTGTCGCTTATCGTGAGGTATCACTGATTCTGCGTCGTCCCTCTGGTCGTGAGGCATACCCGGGCGATGTGTTCTATCTGCACTCCCGTCTATTGGAGCGTGCTGCCAAGATGAACGAACAGCAGGAGGTTGCTGAGCAGATGAACGACCTGCCTGAATGTATGAAGGGACATGTAAAGGGTGGTGGTTCATTGACCGCTTTGCCTATCATTGAAACACAGGCTGGTGACGTGTCCGCCTATATCCCAACAAACGTGATTTCTATCACCGATGGTCAGATATTCTTGGAGAGCGACCTCTTCAATCAGGGTTTCCGTCCTGCCATCAATGTAGGTATCTCCGTATCTCGTGTGGGTGGTTCGGCACAGATCAAGTCTATGAAGAAGGTGGCAGGTACCTTGAAGATTGACCAGGCACAGTATCGTGAGTTGGAGGCCTTCTCGAAGTTCTCAAGCGATATGGATGCTGTGACCGCAATGACACTGGACCGTGGTCGTAAGAACCAACAGTTGCTTATCCAGGCACAGTACAGTCCTATGCCCGTAGGTGAGCAGGTGGCTATCCTTTATTGCGGTGTGCATGGTCTGATGCGTGACGTTCCCATCGCTAAGGTCCGTGAATGTCAGGATGCTTTCCTCGACAAGTTACGCACTACGGCTCCTGAAGTCATAGAGACGCTTGCCGCAGGTAAGATTGATGACGAGACGACGAATAAGATAGAGGCCGTTATGGCTGATATCGCAGGAACGTATAAATCCTGATAGCCTATGCCGAGTCTGAAGGAAATAAAAGGACGTATTGCCAGTGTTCAAAGTACTCGTAAGATTACGAGTGCAATGAAGATGGTGGCTTCGTCAAAACTCCATCATGCACAGGTAGCCATCCAGAACATGCTACCTTATGAGACCATGTTGGAGCATATCCTGAAGTCATTCCTGGCAGCAGAGGCAGAAGCACAAACCATCTTTGATCAGGAGCGTCCAGTCAAGCGTGTCGCTTTGGTGATTTTCTCCAGCAACTCTTCACTCTGTGGTGGCTTTAACGCCAACATTATCAGACTGATGCAGAATGCTGTTAATGGATTAAGTGAGGAGATAGGAGTTGAGAATATCGACATCTATCCCATTGGTCGCAAGGTTGCCGAGAAGGCTCGTAAGTGTGGTTATAAAGTCATGGGTAGCTATGACGATATGATTGACAAACCCAATGCACAGAAGTGTATTGAACTGGTGATGGAGTTAGGTGAACGCTTTGCGAATGGTGAGATAGACAAGGTAGAACTCATCTATCATCATTTCAAGAGCGCTGGCTCACAGGTTCTCACCCACAAGACTTTCTTGCCGATAGACTTGGAGAGTGAGTTGGAGCGTGACCATGAGCGTGACCTTACGACAAATGTTGTCACCAAGAAGGCACAGGATTACTTGAAGAAGAACCGTCGTAAGAAGGTCGTCAAGGAAGGTGAGGTGGCTCCGCTGAATGATAACTTCATTGTGGAGCCTGACATGAATACCGTGCTTACTGAACTCCTGCCGAAGATGGCGCATCTGATGCTATTTACTGCCTTGCTGGATAGTGTTGCTTCCGAGCATGCTGCCCGTATGGTGGCGATGCAGACGGCTACTGATAATGCCGACGAGTTATTGCGTGAATTGAACTTACAATATAACAAGGGTCGTCAGCAGGCCATCACCAATGAACTGCTTGACCTCGTAGGAGGCAGCGTCAACAATTAGTCGTGTTCAGATACTAAGATCTTATATAAGGTGTCCCATTTGGGGACACCTTTTTTCATGCTAATAGAATAACATTGACAATAGGTAGGCTACGATAGTAGAGGTAAATACACATATCAAGCCCGGCATCATGAAGGAGTGGTTGAGCAGGTATTTACCAATAACAGTCGTGCCGGAGCGATCGAAGTTCACCGTGGCGATATCCGAGGGATAGTTCGGGATGAAGAAATAACCGTAGACACTGGGGAGTACACCCAATAATACTGGACCTGCGATACCCAAAGAGTAGGCGAGGGGCAGCATGGAAACAACAACGGCTCCCTGAGAGTTGATGAGTACGGATACTAGGAAGAAAATGAAGGCAATAGACCAAGGATACTCTTTCACGATATCAGCAAGCATCGTCTGCATCGTACTCATATAATTGGAGAAATAAGTGTCTGCAAGCCATGCGATACCATAGATGGCTACGACGGCCACCATACCAGACTGCCATACAGGACCGGCCACCGCTTTCTTCGGAGCAGCCTTACAAAAGATAATCATCAATGCAGCTGCACTAATCATCACAATCTGAATGACAAGATTCATCGCAAGAGGCTTTTGGAAGGTCTCCGTTAGTCCTGCCACAGATATCTTAGCCTTCACAAGCTGGTCTGCCGTCAGGGAGACAGAGTCGTTAACCACCAACGGATCGGCTCCTTTCACTGCACGTAAGGTGTCATAAGTAGGCAACGCATTCTGGAAAATGGCGAAGAAGACAATCACTGCCAGTGCTCCTAAGAAGATGAATACGGCACGCTTAGCCTCTTTGGGAATCACTTTGTCAAGCGTAGTGGTAGAGCCGCCATAGATAAATTCGTATTGGGCAGGATCCTTCAGTTTTGCTTGGAACTGCGGGTCTTTGTCGAGATCCAGTCCACGATGGTAGGATGCGGCGGCGGCAGCCATCAGTCCACAAAGACAGGCAGGGATGGAGACCATCAGCACACCTGGGATATTGATATCAAAGTGGTTGGCGTTAGAAATCGTCACAAAGGCAACGACAGCAGCAGCGATAGGGGAGCAGGTGATACCTACCTGGGAGGCGATAGAGGCAACACCACAGGGACGCTCGGGACGGATACCTTTCTTCAAGGCAATATCACAGATAATAGGCATCAATGTATATACCACATGACCCGTTCCTACCAACACCGTCAGAAAAAAGGTGGTCAGGGGAGCCAAGAACGTGATACGGTCAGGATGCTTACGCAGCAGTTTCTCCGCAATCTGTATCAACCAGTCCATACCTCCCGATGCCTGCATAATACCGGCACAGGTGACAGCTGCTATAATGATGTAAATCACATCAGTAGGAGGATTACCAGGTTTCAGCCCAAAACCAAATACCAACAAGGCAAGACCGATACCAGAGATTGCACCTAAGGCAAGACTACCATAACGGGAACCAACCCACAACGCTCCTAATACAATAAGGAGCTGAAGAATCATCACAAAATCCATATCGTTTTCAGTTATTAGTTTTTATTTCTGGACAAAGATACGAAATAAAATCCAAACTTCCAAATTTTGGTACCCCAAACGTGCACGTTTTCAGCACCAAACTTTTCAATTTAACATTTCAATATCTTCCATACTTCATGCTAATACCTGTTATGGGAGTAAAGGAATGCTTCCTTAGGGGGTATAACAGGTATTGGAACAAGCAGGCTGTATATTGGTATCGTAAATCGGCTGAGCAGGGAGATGCAGATGCCCAAAAAGCATTGGAAGAATTAGAAAAGTAGATCCAGTTCTCTTCTTCAGTTCGTGGGATTACAGGGATGGTGTGGCTATGGGTAATGCCCTCGACTCGCTGAAGCAAGAAGCAATGTACACTACGACCTCTGTTGACGAAGACGGCATCCTTCATGCTCTCCGTCACTATTAATTGATATAATATTCTTTTTAAATGTTGGCTACCACCTCAATCTCTACCAATGCACCTTTTGGCAGTGTCTTAACAGCAACAGCAGAGCGTGCGGGATATGGTTCTGTAAAGAACTCGGCATAGACAGCGTTCATATCGGCAAAGTCGTTCATGTCTGCCATGAATACTGTTGTCTTTACAACATGAGCCATTGTCAGACCAGCTTCTTCCAAAATAGCCTTCACGTTGTTCAGCGACTGACGGGTTTGTTCTTTGATACTACCCTCTACAAAACTGCTAGTGGCAGGGTCGATGGGAATCTGACCAGAGGTATATACAAGATTCCCCACTTTAATGGCCTGACTATACGGGCCGATAGCAGCCTGAGCTGCCTTTGTACTGATTCTTTCTTTCATATTTTTCTAGTCTTCTTTCATCACAGGCATATTCGTCTCTTTCCAAGCAAGGATGCCACCTTTAAGGTTCACACACTTATAGCCGATGTCTGCTAACTTACTGGCAGCATTAGCAGAGCGGCGACCACTGCGACAATAGATGGCGATTGTCTTATCAATTGGTAGTTTGGCCTTGGCCTGTTCCACAAAATCATCTTGAAACTGGTCAATAAGGATGGCTCCCTTGATATGTCCTTCCGCAAACTCATCGGCCTTCCTTACGTCGAGGATTACCACGTTGGAGTCCGCAATCAATTCGGCAAACTCCTTCACTTCCATGTTTTCAAAATTCTGTTGGCCACAGGCAGTAGTAAGCCCAAGTGCGGCAAATAAGCAAGTCAAAATCTTTTTCATTTCCTAAAGAATTTCAAATTCAGGCACAAATTTAGCGATAATTCCATAATAATCATTATATTTGTGCTCAGATTTAATATGTTTTGTGAAATAAATGAAGTACATTGTTTTTACATTTGTTTTTATAGCCTTGTTTTTATGCTCATGTCGTCATAACAAGGCAGATGTATCACCGTCCTCTGATGCGCAAACGGAAGATACAGTAAGAACCATTACGGCAGATATGGCATACGAAGGAATAAACAAGTATTGTCATAGTGCATATGACTGGAGCGTCGCAAAAGATAATCCAGACATTATGTATCTACAAATGGGCGAAGAAACAGACTCTTCGTATCAAGTGGTATTCCGCAGTTATACTGGTGCCTTTGTGCATTTCTATGTCGATAAAACAAGTGGAACTACAAAAATAGTGGAGATAGCTCCATCCCTTAATGTTGTGCAGGTAACAGGAACCATTAACCTGTTTGATTATTTAGAGAAGTAAAACTGTTGAGATACATTACGAAAATGAATTGATATATTTATTTAATCTGCAACTTTTCGCAACGTTCTTACGTTTAACAAATAAAACTTTTAAAGAAAACAATTATGATTCTCTCAACAACCCCACAAATTGAAGGTCACTCCATTCGCGAGTACAAGGGTGTAGTGACAGGTGAAACCATTATCGGTGCTAACATGTTCAAGGATCTTTTTGCTGGAATCCGCGACATCGTAGGTGGTCGTGCAGGTGCTTATGAAAAAGTGCTTGCTGAAGCCAAGGACACTTCTATGCAAGAGATGATGCAACGCGCTCAGGCTTTGGGAGCCAACGCCATCGTAGGTATCGATATTGACTATGAAACCGTCGGTGCCAACGGCTCAATGCTCATGGTAGCCACCAGTGGAACGGCTGTAGTCATCTAAACAAGAGTTTTGCAATGAATATCGAGCAAGTAAGAAATTACACATTGTCGCTCTTCGGTGTGACCGAAGACCAACCGTTTGGCGACGACATTATTACCTTCCGACTGGAGGGAAAGATATTTGTCTGCCTTTGGCTGGGCGGTGGTGAGAACGATATGAAGGATTCTGAGCCAAGACTGGCACTGAAACTGTCGCCTGAAAGGAATGAAGAGCTTCGCAATCAATTCGAGGCTGTGAACCCTGCCTGGCATTGGAACAAGAAGCATTGGAGCGACGTGTATTACGAACAGATAGAAGATGCACTGGTTCAGGAATGGATCAAGGAGTCCTATCAACTTGTAGCATTGAAACTACCCAAGGCAATACGATTGAAGTATATATAATACAATAATGGCTTAAAGCAAAAGGTTTTATAAAGTAAGATGAATATCGCAAAAGCATTTGAAGTTGCCTTCAATAGAAAGAAGGAGAAGAACTGGGAGAAGATATACGTCGTGGTGGATATTCACGACACCATCTTACGTGCCTGTTATGAGAATGAAGAGACCTACGACTACTATCCGTATGCGCGTGAAGCCCTGCAGTTGATGACAAACCGCGATGACATCTGCATGATTCTCTGGAGCGGATGTTATAAAGAGAAAATGGCTGAATACAGAAGTCATTTTGCAGAGGATGGTATCCATTTCGACTATGCCAACGAAAATCCCGAAGTGGGAAAGACGAGTTTCCAGAACTTTGAAGCGAAACTCTACTTTAATGTAGGTATCGACGACAAGTTCGGATTCGAGGCAGAAACGGACTGGGTGAAAATTATAGAAGTTTTTCAGAATAATTAGGACATGAACAATGTACGAATAACTGCCGTTCGCCAGACAGTCTATGAGGACTTGATGGCGCAGTATGAAAACCCCATTGAACACACTTGTGACGTCAGCGTAGGTCAGCAATGGATTTCCATTGATGGACGATGTCCTGAAGGAATGTGTCCGTCGGCTTGGGAATCCATGAAACCTTTTGTAGAATCTCTGGCTCGTGGCGAAGGTAATTTTTTCGACGGTTGGATGAAGAATCCGATGAGTGCAATGATTAGTTGTAATGACGGCTTCCGTCCGTTCAGTTTCTATATTGAAGTGATATAATGGCTTGGAAACTGAAATATCGTTGTGAGCAGTGTGGTTATGAAGCCGAAGTGTACGAAGGACGTGGTCTATTTCGTCAGGAGATTACGGCGATGTCTTGTCCTGACTGCAAGACCATCCAGAACATTGTGGTGGGTGGTATCATTGCAGATGTAGCTCCTTCTTACAGAAGTGAGGCAGGCCGTTTGTGTTTACAATGTGGCAGCGATAACATCAGGAAATGGGATAAACACACCTGTCCCAAATGCCAGGGAGAAATGGAGCAGACTGGCGAAAAAGAATTTTGGACATGAAGGATAGATTTAATATGATTTATTAAATGAATAGGTCAAACATATTCGGCTATCTGTTAGGACTACTTATCTTTGTGATTGGCATTCCAGCTTTGATGTGGCTGGTGTCAGGAAGGCCTTGGCTATACGTACCTGATTCTGTTGTGCAGTGCGTCATAGCTGTACTACTTGCTGTCTGCGGACTGGTACTCAGCATCTACAGTATTGTCTATATGCATATTGTCGGCAAGGGGAATCCTTTCGATGCTTATGGTCACGAGGTGGCTCCACGAACGAAGCATCTGATGACAGATGGTCCTTATCGTTTGTGTCGTAATCCGATGCTTGTGGGCATTTATATCTATGACGCAGGTATCCTTGTCTGGCTTTGGTCAGCCCTGCCTTTACTCATTTTCTTTGTTGCAGTTATCTTGTTGACTCTACAAGTCAGCAGTGAAGAAAAGCGTTTGGAGAAAGACTTCGGGCAAGAATATCTTGACTATAAGAAACGAGTTGGGAGATATTTCTTCAGATAAAAGAAACAACAAATATAATGAGAAAGATTATCGTTGCTATCGATTCTTTTAAGGGTTGTCTGACATCGACAGAAGCCAATCAGTCAGCGAAGGAGGGCTTTCTTGCGAGTATGCCTGATGCAGAGGTCATACAGATTCCTGTCAGTGATGGTGGCGAGGGATGGTTGGATGCCTTTCAAAATGCTATCGGTGGACAGTTGGTGGATGTCAACGTGAAAGACCCGTTGTTACGTTCTATTGTAGCGCAGTATCTGATAAAGGATAAGACGGCTGTGATAGAAATAGCCAAAGCAAGCGGACTGACACTCGTTGCACCAGAAGAGCGTAATCCTCTAGTCGCTACCAGTTACGGCACTGGACAACTTACCGCGGATGCCATACACAAAGGCTGTAAGCACATTATTGTAGGACTTGGTGGCAGTGCCACCAGTGATTGTGGTATTGGTATGCTTCGTGCCATAATTGATGCGTTTGACTGTAACACATGGGACGAAGTCACATTGCTGCGGGATGTCCGTTTTACGATAGCTACTGATGTTACCAATCCACTTTGTGGCGGAAACGGAGCAGCCTATATCTTTGGTCCTCAGAAGGGCGCAACTCCTCAAATGGTTTTATCGCTTGATGCCCGTGCCAAACGATTTGCTGAGAAATCTGCCCTTCACTTCGGTTACGATCGTCAGAATGTTCCGGGTGCAGGATCTGCAGGAGGCTTAGGCTATGCTTTCCTGCAATATATGAATGCAGCATGTTGTTCAGGTATCGACCTGTTATTGAATACCATCCACTTCGATGAGCTCCTGAAAGATGCATCCCTCGTCATCACTGGCGAAGGTTCTGCAGACCGCCAGACTCTGATGGGTAAACTCCCTTATGGAATCCTCCAAAAAGCCAAAGTCTGTGATGTTCCTGTTATTCTTATCGCAGGACGCATTAATGATCGCCAACAATTGCTTGAGGCAGGTTTCTCACAAGTGGAGTGTATCAATCCACCAAACCTCCCTATCGAAGATGCTATGAAACCTGAGATAGCAAAAAAGAATATCAAGCAAATCTCTTTGCGATATTCATCTTATTTATAATCATTTGTTGGTTGTTATCAACTGACAAATCTCCTCCAGATACTTGCGGTCTATGTCATCGAATGTGGCTAACTGAGCACTGTCAATGTCAAGCACAGCAATTACCTTATTATTGTCGTCAAACACAGGCACTACGATTTCAGAACGTGACTCACTACTGCATGCAATATGTCCTGGAAACTGTTCAACGTCAGGCACGATGACTGTCTCTCCACGTTGCCAGGCAGTACCACACACACCCTTACCATAGTGGATATGCATACATGCAACGGGACCTTGGAAGGGACCAAGAACTAACTCATCGCCTACCACCCGATAAAAACCAGTCCACCAGAACCCCATTGTCTGGTGAATGGCTGCTGCCACGTTGCTCATAACAGCTATTAAATCCCTCTCATCATCTATCAGGGATGCAATCTGGTTTACCAGTAACTTATATTGGTCTTCTTTCATATCTTGTGTGTAACTAATTTTACAAAGCGGTAGTAAATATCTTCTCCTTGCTGATATACCTGTCGTACAGATACAGGAAAACATCCATGATCAGCAGGACGATGAATCCTGCCAACCCAGCACCGCCATAGAGTAGGTCATTCGCTGGTGTAACGACAATGTCACTGAGCCCCACAACTGCATTGAATGTGCCGTGCATAATCGCAGGGACAATGACAGAACCGCTTTTTTGCCTGAAAAACATTAGCATAGGAGTAAGCAGCAGGCATAAAGGTATCATCATGAAAACACCCGCTACTGGATGCTGGGGATAATTATGGCCGTTCAAGATGAGGGGGGCGTGCCATACCCCCCAGATGATACCAATCCAGAGTGCAGCCATCAGGAACTTTTTCCCTTTAAATTCCTTCATCAGGAAGCCGCGCCAGGCGATTTCTTCTCCGAATGCAAAAACGGCATTGATGGTGATTCCGCTCATAAGTCCGCTGATAACAGTGATGACTATAATGCTCCAGATGCTGATTCCTTTTGGCAAGGACTGAAAGACCGACTGCAACATTCCGTTGTCAGGCGTCCATTTGGCACCAGGCATCAGCAGCGTCACTCCAAGGACGGCAAATGCGATGAGGGGCATCAGTAGCCAACCTATCCACCACCAGCGGTTGATCTTGAAAGAAGTGCCTATATTCTTCAATATCGGCTCTTTGAAAATAAGCTGTGTGAAGATAACGGCAAGTAGGGGAGTGAACATCGCTCCCGCACTTAATACAATGCCTTTTAAAGCAGAGATAGGAT
>JAEEGL010284267.1_pt1 | contig 39874 bp, 43 predicted proteins | sample 9134231 | NCBI WGS metagenome assembly JAEEGL01 (sample SAMN16246548, study PRJNA631951) | gut metagenome | biome: gut microbiome; feature: rumen; material: fiber-attached | host: Bos | place: Iran: Karaj | collected 2018-10
AAGAACATCAAAGTCACGTATAACGCGAAGGATATAACCACAGTATTCACCGACGTCAAAACGACGTCGTGGTACCGCGGGGCGACGGAATTCGCGTACAACGCCGGTCTCATGGACGGTGTGGCGAAGGACAGGTTCGGCCCGGGCGATCCGGAGACCCGGGCGATGCTCGTGGCGACTCTGTGGCGTCTTGAGGGTAAGCCGAAGGCGAAAACGAAAGCCCCCTTCACCGACCTGAAACAGGATTGGTATATCCCCGCCGTGAACTGGGCGTACGAGAAGGGAATCGTTGACGGCCTGACGAAGACCAAGTTTTCTCCCGGAGGCACGCTGACACGGGAGCAGCTGGCGACGATCATGTACCGCTACGCGGAGTACAAAAAGCTCGACACCAAGGCGCGGGCGGATCTGTCCGGCTATAAGGACGCGTCGAAGATCCACAGTTACGCGAAGGGCGCCGTGAGCTGGGCGGTAGCCAGCGGCCTTATCAAGGGGACCGCTCCGAAGAGGCTGAGTCCTTTGGGCACCACCACCCGCGCACAGGTTGCGACGATACTCCTGCGACAGGCGTGAGCCCGCGTGAGCGAAAGAAAGGAAGGCGTATCATGAAAAAACTGATCTCGCTTGTCTCATTCATCTTCGTCGTAATATTTCTCATGGGATCTGTCCCCGCGTTCGGCGAGGGAAACTGGGAACATAGGGATTTCAGAGAAGAAAAGACCATAGAGAAAAACGGATTTACTTTTATCGCGGGTCAACTGTATTTTGTTGACGCCTGGGCGGGAGAGGAGGAATTCCTCGGAAATTGCGCCGTCCTCAAAAGCTACTCCGGCAAGGACGAGGTAGTAAATATTCCCGGAGAGGTCGACGGGTACAAGGTATATAAAATCGAATACCACGCGTTTGACAATATTCCCGCAAAAAAGGTCATTGTGCCGGATACCGTGGACGAAATGCATGAACCGCTGTTTGTTGACTGTAAAAATCTCGAGACCGTCGATCTCGGAAAAGTGGATGTTTACGATGATTCATCCATTGTGGAAATAGGACTCCGCTATACGGAGAACTGTCCCTCGTTCAAGGGTTATATCGTCTCGCAGGATAACAGGACTTTCACGGCTATCGAGGGTGCATTGATAGAGGATCACAAATATCGGGAGTATAATTCCATTTATCTCATCGAATATCCCGAGGGAGCGACCCGCGACTGTTATTTCCTCCCAAAGAAAGTTCGCCATACTTACTGGCAGGCGTTCAATAACGTCAAAAATCTGAAATACGTATCCTTTGCCTACGGCAAGATGGGATTGGCATCCAATATTTTCAAGAACAGTTCCGTCGTTGCCGTTATGCTCGGAAAAGATTGCTTTCTGCAACCCGAGACGTTTGACGAATCAAACGTGAAATACGTTTTTTACAAAGGAACGAAAGAACAGTGGAATGAAGAACTTGTTTGCTACGATCGCCATCTGAGATCCGCCTGCGTGAAAGACAAAGACATTAAGGTGATCTATAACGCGAAGGATGTGGAGAAGGTCTTCACCGACGTGAGCACGTCTGCGTGGTACCGCGGCGCGGCCGAATTCGCGTACAACGCCGGCCTCATGGGCGGCGTGGAGAAGGACAAATTCGCGCCGGAGGGAGCCATGACCCGCGCCATGCTCGTGGCGGCGCTGTGGCGGCAGGAGGGCAAGCCGAAGGCGAAAGGGAAGTCCCCCTTCACCGACCTGAAGCAGGACTGGTACACCCCCGCCGTGAACTGGGCGTATGAGAAGGGCATCATCGACGGCTACTCGAAGACGAAATTCGCTCCCGACGGCAAACTGACCCGGGAGCAGATCGCGGCGATCATGTACCGCTACGCGAAGTTCAAAGGAGCGGACGTCTCCTCTCGCGCCGATCTGTCCGGCTACAGCGACAAGGCGAAGATCCACAGCTACGCGAAGAACGCAGTGAGCTGGGCGGTGGCGATCGGGATCATCAAGGGCGTGACCGCGAAGAAGCTCGACCCCCGCGGCAACGCCACCCGCGCCCAGGTGGCGACGATACTCCTCCGCCAGGCGTGAGGTGCGTTCAGAATAATAAAGCCGGGAGGCGTCTCGGGGACGTCTCCCGATACTTTTGCCGTAAAAACACAGCCGCGGAAGTATTTCCGCGGCATTTTTATAAAAGTTTTTGAAGGTCCGGAAACTTTTTTCAAAAAGTTTCCGGGAGAGCACCCGCCGCCATGCCCGCGGCGGAGCCGGTAGCGAAGGCGATCTGAAGATTGAATCCGCCGGTGTACGCGTCCGCGTCGATGACCTCTCCGGCGAAGTAGAGCCCGGGCACGGCGCGGGATTCCAACGTTTTCGGGTCAAGCTCCTTTGTGTCCACGCCTCCCGCGGTGACGATGGCCTCGTCGATGGGACGGAAGCGCACCGGAGTTGCCGGAAACTCCTTTATGGCGCGGCACAGCGCGCCCCGGACCGCCGCGCTGACGTTGCCCGCCTTCGCGCGCCCGTCCGCGCCCGCGATCCCGATCACGTACGGCAGAAGCGCCGCCGGCAGAACGCCGCGGATCGCGTTGAGCAGATCTTTCGCCGCGCCCTCATGCAGGATCTTTGCGAGCCGCGCGTCAAGCTCCTCGAACCTTACGGCGGGCTTCAGATCCACCGCCATTTTGTATTCCCCCGCCGGATGATCCCGCATATTCGCGGAGGCGGACAGCACCAGCGGCCCCGTCACGCCGAAGTGGGCGAATAACATCTCCCCTGTCTGGGAGAACACTGCCTTCCCGCCCGGCGCGGTCACGTCAAGACGGACGTTTTTCAGCGTCAGCCCCGCCAACGGAGAAAAATCCTCCGCGGTCTCCACCGGGACGAGAGAGGGCAGAAGCGGCGTCACGCCGATCCCGTTTTCCCGGGCGAAGCGGTGACCGTCGCCGGTGGATCCGGTGAGCGGATACGACACGCCGCCCGTTGCGACGATAACGGCGCGGAACAGCTTTTTCTCCCCGTTTACCACGACGGCAAACGTGTTGTCGTCCCTGCGGCTGACCGAGTCCACCCGCGCCGACGTTCTCAGCGTCACGCCCGCCTCGCGCATAAGGCGCAGGAGCGCGTCCACCACGTCGTACGCCCTGTCGGAGACGGGGAAGACCCTGTTCCCGCGCTCCGTTTTGAGCGGCACGCCCGCGTCTTCGAAAAACTCCTTCACCGCCGACGGCGGGAAGCGGAAAACGGAGCTGTAGAGGAACTTTTCGCCTCTCAGAACGTGAGACAGCACCTCGGCGGGAGCGCAGTCGTTGGTCACGTTGCACCGCCCCTTGCCCGAGATGGCGAGCTTCCGCCCCACCTTGGGGTTTCGCTCGAAAACAGTCACGTCGGCGCCCGCTTCCGCCGCGCGTATCGCGGCGAGCATCCCCGCCGGGCCCGCGCCGACGACGGCGACGCCTCCGATTTTTTCCGTCTGTGCCATATCAGTCTCCGTTTCGTATGATCTGACGCTATTGTATCATACGGAGGAGATTTTTTCAACCTGTAAAGTCCTTCATCCGCTCCGCCGAGTCGAGTTCATACTCGATCACGTCGCGGCACAGGGCCAGAGACCGGGCGTCGCATCCGTCGAGGAAACAACGCTCCATATCCCGCTCCAAACGGCGCGCGCCGTTTTTCGCGCCCCGTGAGATCACGCCGGCGATCCCGGAATCGCTCGGGTCCAGCATGGTGTTGACCGTCACCGCGCTTCGCGCCGCGAGCTTTTCGGGAAGGGACATCTCCCGGGGCGAGAGCGCCCGGGAGCGCATCATATCCTCGGTGCGGCGGGTCAATTCGGAATACTTCTCGATCTGCGAGGTGACGTCGGTGAGGAGGAATCTGTCCCCGATCCGCGGAGTCACGGTGCAGAGATCGTCCGTGGTGCGCCTCAGATTTTTGAGAACACGGGAGAGCAGTTCTCCCGTCGGTCCGCTGTTCTGCATTTTTTTACTCCTTTCGTCCTGTTTTGTTATCGCTTTCAGATATAATATTGTCGTGTCGGGACAAAATATTACGGGTGAAAACTTGACATTTAGTGATCTATATGGTAAAATCCCTTGTGTTGACTTGCAGGGTTATCGAAGTGGTCATAACGAGGCGGTCTTGAAAAACTCCTGTGTTCGTCATTGAGTTATTCTGAAAGCCCTTGATTCTACTGGGGGGTTGCCACTTTTCCGTACACCTTGCGAGAAGGTCATCTCGCAGTTTTCTCGCAGTTTTACAACCTAATAATCCACGCGGAGGGGTAGCGAAGCGGTCATAACGCGGCGGTCTTGAAAACCGTTTGAGGGCAACCTCACATGGGTTCGAATCCCATCCTCTCCGACATTGGGAGCTGAAAACTTGTACTTTTCGGCTCCTTATTTTTTGGCTTTTATCCTCGTGTCAGCCTGCATCGATAAGTATGTTTTACATTGCGAGATTTGCAAGGGCATCACTTATTTTTTCTGCGCTCGTTACCTTACTCGACATTTCAAGATGTGCATACGTGTCCGCAGTAATGGTTATCGTGCTGTGCCCAAGCCATGCCTGGATTCTTTTCATTTCTTCATTATTGCTGAGCATGAGGGTAGCACATGAGTGTCTCAAATCGTGGAAGCGTATCTGATCCATACCGTTCTTTCGAAGAATCACTTTGAAATGCTCGGTTACATATTGTGGCTTTATGATTTCTCCGAGAGGGTTTACACAGACATAGTCGAGGTAATCTTTATTATATGTTCTTCTAAAAACCCGTTGCATTTCTTCTTGTTTTTCTTTTTCTCTCAAAAGTTCTTGTTCAATGAACGGTATAAGAGGCAGACTCCGGAAGGACGATTTGGATTTCATTACGTCTAATCCTCGAATGACTGTTGTTCCACTTGTTTTATCTTCAATGATTTTATGACGTATGTGAATCCTTTTTTCCTTGAAGTCAATCGCACTCCATTTAAGACCGAGGACTTCACTTCTGCGCAGTCCATAGTATACGGTCAGTATTACAACGATCCTCATTGAATCGCCCTCTAATGAGTTGAGAAGCTGTTTCAGTTTATCAGCGTTGTAATAATTGGCGATATACTTTTCGGCCTTTGGACGATTTGCCTGGTCACATGGATTCGTCGGTATAATCCGATGCTTGACCGCGTGCTTGAACATTAGATGGAGCAAATTGTGATGTTTTTGCGCTGTGATGCCTTTTAGTCCGCTGTTGAGCAGATATGCATAGTAAGTATTCAGATCTTCACCTGTTATGTCTTTGAGTGCCAGATTCGTTTTTCTAAAGTATGGAACGATCCTTGACTTTACCATGCCTCTGTAAGCACTGTATGTCAGTACTGCTATGTTGTACTTGTACTGTTCCAACCATTCTTGGATGTATTCGTGTAGAGGCGTATTTGCCGTTTTTACTCGCTCTCTTTCTGCTTGTGTCATGGTGTCCATTAAGTAGAGTTCGCCGGAATTGTATTTTGCAAGCAATTCATTGAGTCTGTAATTTGCCTCTGACTTAGTACCTCTCTTCGCCTCAAGATCGAGGTTTTGCCACTTTTCTTTTCGTTTGCCATCGGGCGTGTAGAGGTTTATTACGGCATACCACTTTCCATTCTTTTCGGTCAATCGACCTGTTATTCTTTTCATTTTGACCTCCTTTGTTTTTATTTTGTTTTCAGAATGATGTGGTATCTTCATCGGCACATTAAAGATACCACACTTCACTCTGAATATCCAGTGACTTTGCGAGATTATTTGGGATTCATTTGATATTTTTTGCGTTCAGAAGGAACTGTATTAAACTCAACTTCGGTACGATGATTTTCCCTCCCATTTTGATCGATGATAGATTTCCATCGTTTACAAGACCGTAAGCTTTATTCTTTCCGACGCGAAGGATTTTTGCGACTTCCTGCACGGATAGGACATCGGGATATTCCTTCAAGATGGAGAGGTACACTCTTTCAGTCATTCCAGCAGCCCCTCCATGACTTTGATGCCCAGACTTGTTATAACTGCCTTGTCGACCCTTCCCATTATTTCCTTATCGAGCTTTCCGACATAGCAAAGTAATCTTCGCTTGTCGATGACTCTGATTTGTTCAAGCAAAACGATAGAGCCATCAACCAATCCTTCTGTGTCAACTCTGACGTGAGTCGGAAAGCATGAGTTTGGTTTGGCGCTTGTGATTGGCGCAACTATAGTTGTCGGGCTGTGTTTGTTTCCTTTATCATTCTGCAGGATCAAAACCGGACGCTTCCCGTCCTGTTCGTTTCCCTTTACTGGAGAGAGATCTGCATAGAAGATCTGACCTCTTTTTATAAAGTCCATTTTTCCTCCTTCGTGTTAAGTAAAAGGCCGCCGTCTGTGCTGTTTCTTCAGACGGCGGCCTGCTTTGTGTATCAATCTATTGAATCTTAACCGATATTTGTCCACGACGCCCTCGATAAACGGGAACGCATCTTCCGGCCTGTGCAGACGAAAGGCTTTGCCTTTCAGGCCTCATGGGAATCTCACCCCTCCGAGGATCTCTCCGAGGCGCCCTCCTTTGTTGCGACGGCTCACGGCACCGTGCCGCTTCAACGCTCGACTTTAGGACTGGACGCAAGTATCATTATTGCTTCTGCTTGTCATGGCCTTCGTCTAGGTTGCGCCGAAACGTCTGAGTCCTGAAGACTCCGGACACCTGCAGCTTGTGCTTGTCCGGGTGTTCGCTCATGTGGCTTGCCGGTTTCCCGACGGCAGAAGGAATGTAAAAGATGCGCTGTACTATTCAATTGTCAAAGAACACTGAGGAATAATTTTATCCCTCACTTATATAGGAACGAAAATCGGGTTTTGATAGCATTCATAGATTAAAATTTTTAAGATACTTCAGTATGCGTACCTTTTTCAAGTGAATTGTGGGTTGCGAGACACCCTGCAGTTCAGCATACTCTCTCTCGGTCAAACCGTCGAAGAATAAAGCCTGCAAGAGTTGCTTGTCCAAGACAGAAAGCTTACTTATTGCAGAATGTAATTCCTTAATTCGAGTTTGTTCTACGATGATGCTTTCCGGGTTCTGACTGTTGTCTATGAATTCGGGAAATAACTCTAACATATCGTCATTGTTGCAGATTAACCCGCTGAATGGTATCTCTTTTTCGCGATGTCTTTCATCGTTTTTCTTGATTCGCCACTCTCCGCGGCGGAACTCGTTGTAAACTTCCTCGGTAACCTCAATCTCCTCATACTGAGAAGTACATGTATTAAAGACTGTAATTGTATTTGTTCTTTCCATTTTTGTGATCTCCTTTGTTTTTTGAATTGGGGTTAAAGTCAAAAAACAGAGATCACGGATATTCAGCAATTAAGCATTGCCACTCAAATAACATAAGAGTCCTTTCCGCCTTGTGTGCGGCCCAAAGGACACAAACACTTAAGACAAAGGACTCCGAAAGCTGCAAGCATGAAAGGGGCGCAGAAATCTAAGGGTACCGATATCTCTTTTCAAAAATGAAAAAGCGTATTTGTATCCTTGGCCCTTGTACTTCAGGCTGCGATATTTTATTTAAAAGCAAAAGAGGTCACCGACAAGGCAGACTAATGGCGTCTTACCTTGCCGGTGACCTCTCATGTTTATCTGGTTTAATCACCGGTTGATTGTTCGGGCAATAAATATTGCCGCACGGTCAAGTGACCTGGAGAAGGGCTTACGCGGCCTGTTTCATCCCAGCCTTTCCGTCGTGATGCCGTTGATTCACTTTTAGTAGTATTTATGTGAAAACAGATTATTGGTCTATTCGCTCTTGCCCGGCGGGTGCATACAGACTAATAACGTCATGTCTTCTGCCTTTGATTGTTCTTATCATCCTGGTCCCGCATGAGCTGCACGTCACACGTATTTCATTCTTTTTGTTCTTCATCCCGGCAACTTCATTTTTACAGTTCGGGCAATACCAAGAGTAAATTGTCCAGTTATCCGGCATTGCCGCGCTCCTTTGTAAAAAGTATTGTTGAGAATCTCACTCGTTTTGAACTGACATACGAGATTTTCCGAGGGATTTAATGACATACCGTGCAACACCCTGGGTTTCCAATGTGTTGAGGCAGATTGTTTTCCCTGGATAACGGTTCTTGTTTTCAAAAGAAAGAATATATCCTTTCTTTTCTTCGCTGTATCCTACAAATCTTTTCAATGTGTTTTGATTATCAGGATCGAGTGCAACGATAATATCTCCCGGTGAAACGGGGCAATTGCGTTCAATAACGATCAAATCTCCTTCGTCGATCCCGGCGTCGACCATTGAGTCGCCTTTTGCTCTTAAAACAAAGAAATCACCTTTTCCGAAGAGAGACACCGGAAGACTAACGTATTCTTCAACGTATTCATCTTCCTCTTCCGGAGAACCGCACCGTATGGAGCCAACCAAAGGAACGGAAACATATTCAGTACGCATCTTTGCGCTCTCAGGGGCACGTATTATTCCTCTCTTGTATGAAAGGACTCCTCTGATTCCTAATTCCTGTAAATACCGGTGAGCCGTTGATCGCGATACGCTGACTCCTTCCGCAACGTCACTAATGGTGGGAGCAGATTGGGTTGATTGATAATACTTATTGACATATTTCAGAATTTGCTCGAGGATCATTGGATCTTTTTTTCTCATATCTGCGCTCGCTCCTATCTGGGATTCCTAATCTCACTATCACATTATATCTGAATCTGAGAAAAATGCAAGAGGAAATTTGGGTGAAAAAAGCGAGGTGCAACCAATTGGTTGCATCTCGCGGTTTTGATTATCATTTTTCCTGTCTTGAAGGCCAAAATGGACGAGTGCTTCTTGAGTTGATCTTGTCTCCATACAGAATTCAGGAAATACCTTCTTGATTGCATTCCCCTGTGCCGCTAACAGATCGTGTGGGGTATCCTGGGGGCTATCTTAGGGGCTAACTTGAGGGTACCCCCCAAGTTAATTCGATTGTATGGAATTGTGACCATGCTTCTCGCCGATTTGCTACTGAACATAGATCTTTGTCGATGTATCATTAACTGAGAGATTACTTGTTTTCAACAATACCATTCAACATTATGCCGGTAAGCAATGTCAGATACGTTTCGCCAAGCGTCATTATGAACTCGGGCGTTATCTCCCAAAACGGCGATTGATTGAGCTGTTCAAATACCTGTTTCAGAATGGCAATCAACATCGGGGACTTGACGTCTATCTTCTTGTCGATTTCTCTTTGCGCTATGTTCCAATCTTTTGTTACGGAAACTTCTTTTGAAGTCATTATGTAAGCAATAATAAGCGACATCGCCTTTTTTGAATCAGGGTTAGTGATAGATAGTTCTCCGAAATAGCCGCTTATTATCTTGTTTACGGAACGTAGTTCTATTGTTGGATATTCACAGTAAATAGAATCCGCCATAATATCCGCAACTGCCTCGCGCCAAATCGCGTACCCTGCGTTCATCATCCCGTCTTCCGGTCCTGAGCCCATACAGTATTTGTCGAAAAAATTGCCGCCCGGGATTTCGTTTCTGGAACAATACAGATGGGATAGTTCATGCAGAAATGTCTTTATCATTTCTCGAGGAGAAAAAGATAGATCTTCACGAACAAGAATCCCGTATTCCGTATCGTTTAAGAATGCTTCTGCAGCCACTGATCCGAAGTACCCGGGTTCTTTGTATTTCTCTTCATGCATCTTAGGAAAATGTGCTTGGCAAAACTTCTCATATACTGACACGCCATTTTCAGGGGTGAAAAAATCAAGGATTACACTGTGCTCACTAATATCGGTCTCAAGGTGTTCCCGAAAAAGATCAACCGCCTGTGAGAAGAAATCTTTCAATTGTTTCCTGGAGTATTTATGTGCCACAGCTCGTCTCCTATTACCCGCACCAAACAGTACAAATCCGAACCCTAAGCCGATTGGCGAAGGGTTCGGATTTGTCGTTTATTTCGACTATCCTAATTTCAATCTCAAGAAGAACAAACCAAATTGAAAAACGGAGGTCAAGAAAATGAATCTGAACATCGGTAACATCGGGGTCTGGGGCTTTAGACACTATGAGTTTCTCAAGCAAAATCGCCCGTTCATAATTAGCGTTATGCGTCTGAACAGCACTTTGGAGAATTATCTCAAACAGGTCAATCAGGAGGCGACGGAAATGCTTGAATCATTCGTCCGACAATATGCAAAAGCGGAAGGCGTTACAGAAGCCCTCAAACGCTCGGATCAGCTTGAATGGGTGCAGAGAATGAACAACATCCGCAACCGCGCCGAAGAGGTCTTATTGAACGAAATAATCTACCGATAAACGCATGGGGCGGGGAGATTAACTCCCCGCCTCATCTTCTTCATTTATAGTTGGAACTTCAAAAATCATAGGCACATTTGACCTGAATGCTTTTCCAACTGCAATCGCCATTCGTGGCTTTAATGTTGAAAGACTATTGATATAATTCTGCCCCATGTAGTTTGATAAGAAGTCGCAAGTGGTTTTGTCTAATTCCTGAAAAGAAATAATAGAATTGCATTGTGTCAAAACTGTTTTTGAAACATTTGCTGTTCTCTGTGCAACAACAAAGAATCCAATTTTATATTTCCGACCTTGCAGAGCAATTTGAGATATACTGTTTACAGTCGCTTTTGATGCATTATCAGAAACACCCATCGTTGTGACCTCTGGAATTATAGTATGTGCTTCTTCTAACACCACACAAACGCGCTTTCCATAACTATTACAGTGCTTAGCCATATTAAATAATACCCAAAAAAACCACCTCGTGTAATCTAACACATTTGCATTATTTGTTATATCTGATAATTCAAATACAGTTTTTGATTCAACTCCCTTTAGGTACTTTTCAATCTCTGCGGCAAAGGTCTTTTTGATTGTATCTTCATAATTTTTAATGTAGGTGGCATTTCTTTGGTTGGCAAATTTAGCCATCTCTAATGCAAGGCTTTCTATATTGTCTGTAATGATTTTTGCATTGTTTCTGTCTATAATTGAGTTAAGTGATGAATCCTTCGATTTGTATTCACCTGTCAAATCTACAATAATTGCTTTTGTATTGTCATCAACTACTTGATTTATAAGGTTTCGTGTAAAGACAGATTTACCAGAACCTGTTATCCCTAAAATGGCAGTATGATGAGTGACAGCATATTCTTTATTAATGATGACGGGATAATTTGTACCCGGTATATTACCAACAATATATTCATCTTTATTTATGGTCGGAAGATTAATATCAGTTGCAATGAATAAGGGGGTGTTTATTGTCGGAACCCACCCAAAAAGCTCAAAACGCCCTCTTTCTTCGTTCCATTCACCAAGTTGTATGGCTTCCCCAATAACATACGCAGACTCGTTTTTGTTTTCTAGTTTTTCTGTTTGTGTAATTGCCTCAGTGATTTGATATAAGACTTTATGCTTGTTAATTTGTAACTCCAACAATTGTCCGTTGTAAACTTCAATTTTAGAGTTATATGTAAATCGTATTCTTTCGATTCTGGAATTTTCTGCAATGAGACCAATAAAACGCTTTAGATATTCGTCGTTGGATGTGCTTGCAGATTTGTATATCCTATCCGGTACATACTTGTCCACGGTTTTTTCGCAGACAGAATCAATATCAGCAGTTGTTAACACTTTAATCCACTGCTCTTGGTTAAGTTGATATACATCTAAAACTATACCGCGATGCTCCTTTTTGTCTACCGAATAATAGAACTCAACCAAATCAAACCGTTTTAATGCCTCTGTTCTGTCATCCAGTAATCTCACAAGAAACGTGTTTTTTGATTGTACGCCGAAAATATCGCCAATTGCTCTATTTGATTTGTTGGAACCTTTTGAATTAAAAATAGAATCTATGGCATTTGCAATAGAGGGAATGCTTAATATCATAAACACAACCCAGAACCACAAAAGAGCGTTAAAATGCTTTGAATCGACAGAGTACTGACGAATTGCACCCCAAATGAAAAACGCAGAAAAAATGGTTTCTGGTCTTCCAATAATCCGGTTCAATCTCGATATTAATTGTATGAATCTTTTTTCTTCAGAAAGTGGGTTTGTCCTTACCCACATTAGAATATAACTACATATGATCAAGTAAAGAGTGATGCCTAAGAAAATCCAGAAAACTATTGTGCGCTCTTCCGTAGGAATAAGTAGTAATGATAAACCAGCAGTTACACCATTAACAAAAATGTTGCTATCTTTTGAGAAAAAAGGCTGATCAATTAATGAAAGGAGAATTAGCAATAAAAAACCGGAAGCAAACCAAAAATTATTGATAATAAACTCAAAATTTCCATTGATTATTCTTCCAACAACTAATAAGACTACTATCGACAGTACCATTAAAGAAAGACGATATCTTTTGCTCATTTAAATTCACCGCTTTTTTGTTTTTCTTTTTTCCATTCCTCAAACTCGCGCTTGCCCTCTTCGGATTCAAAGAATGCACGGATGTCGGGGAGCATATCATCTACGATGGCTTGCAGGACATATTTCGGCACGTCGCATTCGGCGCTGCAGTCGCGGAACGTGTATTTAATCTGAATGCGAAGGCGCGCCCAGAAGCCGCCGTGTTCGTACGCCTGAATATCCTTCCAGTACGGTTTCAACCGTTCGGCAACGGCTTTTTTGAACTCCCGGTCGATCTCTGCAGCCCGACCCTCTCCGAGCATTTCCGCAACCCGTTCCTTGCCGTATTGCTTTTCCATTTCAGCCAGTTGACGCTTAACTTCAAATATCGTATATTTCTGTAATAACTGTTTTCCCATAAATGTCTCCGTTTCTGCGGGGTATTAGGACGCCCCCTAACAAGAGGCTGACGAGGCGGGCGGCCTTTGTATATACAAAGGCGATGCTTGCTGAGTCAATGCCGGGTATTTGGCGTGCCAAATACGTTGCTTGTCAAGGTAATTCCGCACAGAAGATGTCATTGATATAGAGCTATTATTTCAAGTTGATATACAGGTTTGTCGCTAATTGAGAATACTGCACCTGCTTCAAAGTCAAATATATTTCCATCTGCAATCTTGTTCATTGCATCAATAAGAGATTTCTTTGCAGTGGAATCCTTTATTTTTGTAAATATGGTATTTTTCATCAATTCAGTCCCTTTCGGGAAAATACGTTTCACCTGTGCCAAACATTTTAATTCCGTTCCAATAATGTCAGCCCGTGATGATTGATATAGATTTGAATCCACAATGTTTCCAACTATCGCATAGTTATCTGTCTCATAAATGACTTCTTCGCCAGCAAACAGCACCTGAATAGTTTTTAAAATGTCATCAATTTCTTTACTACTTCTTCCTGCTCCGGTTACAGTGGCTCCAATTTTTTGCATATTCCCGGCCAGTTTTAGAAGATCGGACATCTCCGCCATAAGAGATCTAATAGAGTTTATGGAAAGAGTGACAGGCAACAACACAAATTGTCCCGGTTTTGCTGATTCAAGCGTACTGAGGTATCCCTTTCCTAAAAGAGCAGATTTTACTATGCTAAGTACGGATGTTACTGTTTGAACTTTCTTTTCTTTGTTTTCACTTGATCGTAAATCTGTCTTTTCAATGTCTCCTGAAATAGTGCCTCCGAAATTAAATAACTTAAAACCTCCAGAAATGGTCGCTTCAGTTTTGCCGCTCTTGCATTTCTCATCACTTACAGCGGTAGTAATTTCAGAATATTCAGAATATCCACCGTTTAGGATTGCGTAAATGTCAAGAAGCCTGCTCTGATTTATGTAATATGGAAAAAACAATTCCGCCTTGTTGCTTTCTTTTTCATTTGGCATAGCTTATTCCTCTTTTTGTTGAACGGATGTGGCATCCAAAAAATCGCCAATAAATGAACCATTTGCATAAACTGGCGTTGGATCGATCTTGTGATAATCTTCGTGGTAGATATTACAACGTAATTTTTCAAGAGCATTTGATATTTTATTAGCAAACACAGGATATACAATAATACCATTTTCGCTTGTCTGGACATTATATAATAGCTTGATTGCATCAGCAAAATAACAATAAATTACAGGCGAATTTGTTATGTCATTTGATAGATATCTCTTAATATGTGTGCAACATTTTCGCAGGTCATTATGCTTTTCTTGGATTGGATTATGAATATTTCCATAAATATCTTTCTGCTTTTTCTTTAAATCAAGAACATAATAAATGTTGCCAAAAGCATTTTCAAATTCTAATTTTTTGTAGTCGCCAAGGGAGACATATTGGTTCATTACCTGTCGTAGTTTGATATCTCTCTTTTCAAACATGTCCAAGAAATGTGCAATCATATTATCATCTCGCAATTTATTAGAAGGGATTTTTAATAAATTGCATATTTCTTCTATTAAATCGTTGTTTTTTGTGAGGAAGTCATTTTGAACGGCTTTGGAACTGATTTTGTGTATATCATAATTCCATTTTAATTCTGCAAGGGCAAAATCTAATCGGGTTAATACTTCATATTGACATTCCAAAAAATGATTAGTTGTTTCTATGCCAACCAAATAATATCTCTCTAATGCTTCGTGTTTTGATGTAAAATACTCAGAAAGCATCACAACAAAACTTACAATACCACTACCAAGAACACCATAACCGATGTTTAGAATTATGTCGCACTTACATATTACACTTAATACTATAACTATGATCGAAATCACGACTATTAAAAATGATATTTTTGTTCCTATTGCACTTTTTCTCAATGTTAACACCGTCACTTCTGATACTGTTTTTACTCAAAATTATTTTACGAAAACATTACTGCTTATTTTGCATGGTGGATTAATGCACATGGCTACTGTCAAAGGATCAATATCATGTTCTGTTGCAATGATATTCATGTCAACCAAAACGCTCAGTTCAAAGGCGAACGTGTCCATTGGTTCCACTGACTGATTCTTTCGTATTTCATCACGGAGGGTCATTTCTTTTTTTATTGCAATACGCTCTCCCACCGTCAATGCCTTGTACTGTTTTAATGCTTCCGTGCTTTTTATTTCGCTTTTTGCAAAAACATTTGATGTTTTAACCCAATTTGTATATTTTGCTTTGCTAATAATCTCACATTTAGTTTTCATTTGTGTTCGCTCCAAAAATCCTGCACGGGGTAAAATGACAATTTTCTGCATTGATTAAGCGATGACAGCAATTCTTGTATTTTTTTCACTTGATCTTTAGAGAAATAATAGTACACGCATTTGTCGATATGGGAATTATTAATTGATTCAAATATGTGAAAGTCATTCCACGGTGATAATCCTAATATTTCGAGAGATCCATCAATTTTTTGGAATTTGTCAAAATGGTAATTCTCCGTAAAGGTCAACTCAGGGTGTGTCGCTTTTAATTTAATCGCATAACCCATATTTGCAACAAGTTTATTTCCGTCATCACACCAATGGTCAATAGCTTTTCTTTGAGAGTTATTGGAAAGATATAGCTTTGCCAGCTTGTTAACCGCATCATTTGCTAATGAATTCTGGTTTATGGACATTTCTTTGTACTTTCCGCAATGCGTTGACAGGACATTTGAATACAAATATGAAAATTGTTCATCCATATGGTAAGTCGCAATGGGGCAATCTGGCAGTTTGTTTCTAAACGAATCAGGATTATAAACGTCTGCAAATTTGTCAAATTGACCGTGGATATGAAATACTGGAACTGAACACACAGCTTCGATATTCGAATCGTAGTTTGTTGTAAAAATTGAGTCAAATGAAGATAAGTAGCCGATGTATTCTTTTGGATAAGATTTATACAGTTCATTTACTTTTCCGTCATTGTACACAGAAAAAATATATAATGACTTTAACGCCTCTCTGATTTGATACTGGTCTGGATTTACCGTTTTTGATTTATGGCATACCAAATCATGGATCAGATAATAATCTTCAAAACCAATATCAGTGATTCGAAGAGACTGCCTTTTTGAATTATAATGCTCCTTAAATGCTCTTAATGAATCTCGCTCGGCAGAGCAATTCGCAATATCGTCATATTTGCCGTCAAGTATGTTTCTTACCTCTAAGAATAAAATGCCAATATAATTCCGCTGAAGATATCTTGGCTCACAGATAATATGCGACGGGAAGTCCTCTCTGTCAAAATTTTTCAGTATTCTAAGAACAATCTGCTTTGGGGTGTAATTCAAAGAATCAAATTGAATATTCGCTCCGTTCCCAACCAATAAATGCTTCATCATGTCACTCCGTCAATTTGGTCTTGATTTTACAAAGGCAATTTTATGCTTTTTCATCGCACAGTTACTCGCCTTGATCAGAAGTTATCTCTACAACGTCTTCAATGTATCAGCTACAGAAGTCATTTCGGACGGCCCGGAAGGAATATTGCTTGAATCGCTGCTCGAAGGAATGGCAGAGTATTATTCAGCCGATCTTTCGGAAAAGGTCATGCGCGGGCAAACAGAAATCGCACGGGAAGAACTGCTCCAACCGCCGGAATTCAAACGAGATCAATTTCTGTTCTGGTTTGAGCGGATGCGGAAGTACGACACCACGAAGCTCGTCCACCGACGCCGGCTGATCGACAGTTTTGTCAACGCGATATACCTTTACGATGACAGGATCACCCTCGTCTTTAACTTCAAAGACGGCACAAAAACGATAACTTTCGCCGAGCTTGAGGAATCAGGCTTGGGTTCGGATATAAATGCACTCGCTGCCATTAATCCACTGCAGTTGCCGCGTTCCTGACCATTTTCGCATATTCTTCTTTCACGTCATCCGGTGACAGAATTGATACCCTCCTGCAAAAGCCGAAGATCCAACTATAGAAAACAGGACCAATTGATGTGTTCGCAATAATCCGAAATGATGTCGGATCATATGGGAACACCGTAACTTCTTTCCCGAACTTATCAATGATTGCATCCATCAAGTCATTATCACAGATTAACTCTACCTGCTTCCGTTCGCCGTTGTACATCCGAAACATAGAATTGAGATAAACATTCAGATTGAATCCATCCGGGCGTCGAGCAGCGTCTTCTTCAAGGATTATCGGCCGCTTGACAATTCGGTCTACACGGAAACTTCCGACGCTTTTGTGTTTTTCCGAAAACCCGACGGCGTAGTAATAGTCGCCGTTCCATATGAGCTTATACGGGCTGAATATGTAGGTAAACCCGCCGTTCTTTATTTCTTGCTTCTTATTCGCGTTGTAACTGAAGTACTGAAAGGATACCTTTTTCTTTTTGTTGATCGCTTCATTCAAAGCGTCCATGATGTATAACACTTTTTGGTTATCGGTTTTGAGGCGGTTCTCCACGTCAACGTTGCGAACAAGATCTTCAGATGTATGTTTGCTCGAGAGAGAAGCGATCTTTTTCACGAGATCCGCGCTTTTTTTCTTTGGAATAAAGCGTGCCGACTCAATAGCATCAATCAAAGTCTTGAGTTCCGGAAGGTCAAATGTCCGTCCTATCAAGTATATTCTCTTTTGAGTGGACTGCTCAACTTCAATCTCAAAGCCAAATCCCTGAAGCACCCTGATATCATCACCAACTGTGCCTCGGGTTGTGGATATCCCATAGTCTTTTTCAAGCTGATCAATAATCTGTGCTATTGTCAGAAAATGATCCTCATCTGTCTGCTCATAGAGCATTTTAGCCACGTAGAACGGTCGGAGTCTTGCTTTTACATCCATGAGAGCACCCCCAATCGTATTCTATTTGATGGAGGCTATTGTACCATGGATAGGGTGAAAAGTCAAATACTGGAACACTCTGCTCCAGCATTCTCATGTTTGTAGGATTATAATAGGAGTGTTACCCTGGATGAAAAAGTTACGAATAGTAGAAACCAGTGGTATAGTAAAGATGAATGGGAATGGGAATGCGAACATAATTATGGAATTGTTTTTGGGTTTTACTGGGCAAAAACACGCTTTTGGCACCTTAAAATTGTCCCTTTACAAAGGCATGTGGTATACTTTCATCCGCGAAAGATGTTTTTTGATACACGTCCGTTTTTGACGTTCAAAACTATAGATATGAAAAAACACGGAATTGTATAGATTCTAAAAGGTCCTTGAAGGGAAACTTAAGAATTCATCTTTTCAGATTAATTGCTCAAGGATGTTTTGCTCTTCAACAAATGTTTGCTCTAAATTGAAGATATTTCGGTCAAGACTACTACAATTGTTCTGGATATTATATTTTAAGCATAACATATGATGTTGTCTGTACCTGTCATATAATCCAGCCAAATAATTATGATCCTTAGCGTCAGCATTGACAATATAATTCTTTAAAAAATAAAACACCACGTTTTTGAACTCCATAAGAGACCTGCTATTCCTTAAATCTAAACGCTTTTTATTCTGCATTATTGTATTCAGATACTCAATGTATTGGTGCTGAGCATTGATCCCATACTTATAATCTTTAAATTTCACGTTATATGAATAATCATATTCTGAGTGAAGAAAATCTACAATAAATTTTTTAGTTGTATCTTTATTAAGCTCATATCGATATTTCTTATTAAACTTCAATATAGTGAAACCAAATCTTTCGTCATTTCTCATTCGTTGAGAATCAATAAAATGATTCCACTTTACTTTGTATGGCTTATAACTCCAACTAATATTGTTATTATACCCAATGCAAAAAAAAGATTTCTCGGGAAAATCTACCCCGTATATTTGAATATTTGAAACTCGATCTTCTTGAAGCCGTTTATCATCTTTGCTGGGTATTGCTTTATAGTTTGCATACCCAGAAATATAGTATCCAGTCCGAAGCAACTCAGTAATCCTATTAATAATGAATTGGGGGTTATTGTAAAGGTCACTTGGAAAAATGTCGAAGGACTCACTTATGATAGGACCGTATTCGATAAAAGAAATTTTGTCTATACATTGAGCCTGAATAGTGTCCCAACATGGCGAACGCAAAACCAAAGACTCATTACAAAGCCATTCTTTGACGTTAATTCCATTAGCCTCCATTATTCCGAGAGGAAAAGCTTGTTCATGATAAGTACAATATGGAGGGTTAATACTTATTGGTAAAATCAGATTATCCATTTATACCCCTTTAATAATTTCCTGTAAAAGTGGCAAAAAACTTTTTATTATTTCTTCTTCTTGATGGCAATAATCACATAACATCTCAATAAGTTTTTTCTTTTTTGTTTCAGAATAATCCGTTCGCAGGCTTTTTGACAAGCAAGAGATACGATCTCTAAAACCACTTATTTGATTGTATCTATTGGCAAACTGCTTATCAATAATGTTAGCATGTGACAACTCTTTAAGCCTAATTTGAGTTGATAGAATATGATCACAAATAACGCAAGTCTGGAGAGTAATATCAGTATTATCTGGGGTCAACTTAGAATTCAACATATCAGTGTAATATCTTATAGCATTTAAACCATATCTTCTTTCTTTATTTACGTTGAAATAGAATCTGCATGTTGATTTTAGGTAGTCATCAAGATCTTTCGCTACTTTGACAAGATTTAATTCGGAAGATAATTCCGGATTAAATTTCACAAATTGATAGACACTATATGATTCTGAAAACAATAAATTTGAGCAGAAGTAATCTTTAAAAGAAAGAATATAATCGCGTTGTGAACCAAATGCAGATGAATATGCATATATGTTTTTTTTGTTTAAGTCAATACCATATACTAAATGCTCCTCATCAAGATGATTCTTGAGGTAGTTATCACTACTGGGAAGATAGTATTGATCCCAATGAGCAATGGCAAAGTACCCTTTTTCAATACGTTTTTTAATATAATCTAAAAATAACGAATAATCCGGTTGAACATTGGATGCGTATATTTTATAACGATTGACTGTAAAAATAGACTCTCTCTCGAAAAACGGATCTTCTTCATACAAATCAAGATAGGTTGGCTCATAGAAAACATTTATAAAAGAATTAGCAACAAAGGTACCTACTTGCTCTGGGCTAGTTATTTCGCAAATCAGAATCTTATATGAGTAACTTGGATTTGACATTAATAATGAATTGTTTTTTTTGATAGTGAATGACTGACTGTCGTTTTCCATACATACTCCTTTATCGTGTATTTTTTTTTCTTGATAAATAATCTCTTGTTTTATCTTTCATCATTTTCAACCAATGATTCAATTATCTATATACCGTCTATTTCGGATACTTTTTTTATTGTCTACGAAATGAAAAAGATTATTGTAGAAAAAACTCCATATCTAATTGTTTGCAATTCATCTGCTACAAAGTAAGTTTTTGCAAATCGTGTCTTTTTCACCCCACTATTCTTTACTGATTGTAACATATTAAAACCACAAAACCGAAAAATGGGATAAATAATTGAAAAAAGGGATAAATGTTTCAATTAACAATGAAAATCCTACACTTATCCCAAATTTCTATTATTTATCCCAGATTTTACACAAATCGATTTTTATGAGTATAATAACAGACAGATTTCGCGAGTCGAAATCAAACATATTCAGTCCCTACTGTCATATATGTTAAAAGTGTATAATGCAGGGGGGGGGGGCTATAATAGAAGATGTGAAAAACAACCAAAAACCTTGTGTCTCAAAACTATTTGAGTGGATTGAAATAGAACGCAAAAAAGCGTTGTTGGATGCAAGAACAGTATTCCCAGATGATTATAAACTGTATGGAATACTGTCAATATGGTTTGACCAAGTTAAAGAAAAAGTCGAAGCGAATTTACCTGAACACTATGTCAGGCGAGTAATCGTATTTGAAAATATGGAAGACGGTGTTACTTCTGTGGAATACGATTACTATCCCGAAGAAGTAACAAGTATTAAAGAAATAGCTTTTATCCAAAGAAAGAGAATTAAGGGTTAAAAACAATAAAAGCGCTTCTTCTTTAATAATTTAATAAATCGTGTTTTTAGGGTGATCGTGATGGAACACTTATTGGCGCAATGGTTCGGGAATTATTTATGTAAACATAATATTATCGAAGAAGAATATACTGACGTTTATGTTTACGGCGCTGAATTGTTCCTTTCATTCGTCATAACTACGGTAATAATCGCCATCATAGCGGTTGTGACCCATACGATATGGATTTCAATAGCACATTTGATAGTATTCATTAGTTTAAGGCGATTTACAGGCGGATATCACGCGCAAACGCATTTAAAGTGTAAACTTATAACGATAGCAGTATATCTCGCGGTAATAGTTTCAGCGCACTATATTGATATTAACTGGTTTACATACATAGTGCTATTGATAGTGGGGAACAGTATAATCTTTTATAAAGCTCCCGTTGAAAACCATAACAAGCCGCTGACTGAAAGCGAAATCAAAAAGTTCAGGTTGCTTTCACATATAGTTTTCACCCTATTCTCAATAGGTGGAATTATACTTTCACTATTTTATCAGTTATTAGGTAACACGGTTTTTTTCTCGTTGCTTTCGGTGATTGGATCCATCACTGTGACTGTATTCATGAAAGGAGGGGAAGGAGAATGAAGAAGAGTGTCGCAACTAAGCTTGCAGCTATCACTCTGAAAGTAGCGAAGAGCGCTGCCGGTTCTGCATCGGACTGGAATTTCTGTCAGCCCAAAGAACCCGTCAATTTGAAGAAACTTCTCAAGAAATAAACAGAATCGAGCAGCAAAAAGGCAGGTTTGAACGATCTGCCTTTTTGTCTCTTTAAATAGATGGGAATATATGGTATAATTTTAATAAGAAAATAGTTTTAAAGGAGCCGGAAGCAATGATACAAATTGCGGTATGTGACGATCAGACTGTCTATCGTAATCAATTTATTGATAAAGTAATTAGTATTTGCGCAGTAAAGTTGCCCGATCAATATGATTTCCGCGAATGTATCGGTTTTGCTAATGCAAAAGAAGTCGTCGCTTTTCTCCGGAATAACAAAATTGATATTCTTTTTCTCGATATTGAGATGAACGGAATAAACGGATTTGAACTGGCGTCCGTTCTGAATCGAGAATTCCCTGACATTATCATTATTTTTATTTCAGCATATGAAAACTATGTTTATAGCGCATTTGAATATGCTCCCTTTAGATTTCTGAGGAAATCACATATCAACGAAGAACTTGAAGATGCTCTTGTGGCTGCGATCGATAAACTAATGTCTCTTCAGAAAACAATGGTTTTCCACACTGTTGATAGGTATATTGAGCTTAGATTAAAAAGTATTATCTATTTTGAAAGTTCTGGGAATTACTTGTTATTGCACCATAACGGAGAAGAGATCTATAGGATCAGGAGTACGGTGACAGAGATTTCCGAGAAATTGAAGGCGGATGACTTTGTAAGGATTCATCACGCATACGTAATAAATCTTGATAACATTCATAGAACCGCAGGATATACGTATGTTGTGATGAATGATGGAACTCGTTTGCCTATTAGCGCTCGTAGAATGAAGGAGTTCAAGAACGCATATATGGATTTTACAAACAGGAGATTTATATAGTAATGGAAATTGTAGCTTCATTGGCGGATGCCGTCATATGTATAGTTTTTATTTCTCTTTTTCTTGATATTGATAAAAAGAAACGTATATTGGCTCTTCCCGGAATTGCCGTATATTTCGGGTTGACTCTGATTGGTGACTTCTTCCTGCCGGGATTCAATCTTATTATTACAATTCTTTTGTTTTTAGCAAGCATAGTATTCGCATTACTGATTTGCCGGAAACAGTATATTAAAGCGATAATTGCGTGCAGTATCTATAAACTGATTATAATCTTGGTTGGATCAACATTATTCTCGGTTTTTTCTTTCTTTATCAAAGATATTGGTACCCTGATGCAGGGAGCGAATAATCCTATTCGTATTGTCGCATTGATTATTAACAAGATTATTATTATTTCTCTCTTGTCGATCATAGTGGTTATTTTCAAAAAAGGGAGTGTTACGGATAAGGCTACCGGATTTGTGTTATTCCTGATTTCAATATTGACGATCTTCGGGATGGGATCAACCATGGTCCTCTTGTCTAAGGATCTTAATAATAACCGTGGTTTGTGTTTGGCTGTGGTTGTTGTTTTTGCGCTTGTTGATATTGCGGCATATTTACTTGTGAACCAAGTAAGAAAACTTGAAAAGCAAAAATATGATTTAAAATCATTAAACGATAGGTTAGAGCTCCAACAGGATAAATATAATGAGGCGATTGGAGTGTGGAATAATGTTAGAAAAGTGCAGCACGATATAAAACATCATTTAACTGTAATTGACGGGTTTCTTCAGGAAAGTAAGATTGACGAATGCGGGAAGTATGTTAATGAACTTATCCCGGAGACAGATAAGATGGGGAAAATAATCAGTTCGGACAACATTGTTCTCGATTATCTCATCAACTCAAAAATGTGTACTCTTGAGAATACAGAAGTTATAATATCAGGTGCAGTTGGAGATCTTTCCGATATTCCAAACCGTGAATTGGTTTCAATTTTTGGTAATATAATTGACAATGCAATTGAGGCGATTTCTGGGCTCGAAGAAAAACGAATAGAATTGCTCTTTTCAAGACAAGGCGATAACAGGATTATTATCTGCAAAAATACAATAGGGGAATCAGTTCTTAACCAAAATGGTGAGTTGATTTCATCGAAGAAAGATAAGAATTCTCACGGACTAGGACATTTAATTGTAGAAGAGTGTGTATCACGATTAGATGGTATGATCAATTATTCCGAAAGCGGAAATATGTTCAGCGTTCAAATAATTCTTCCTTTTAAGCACAATTCCGAAAAATGAGAACAAGATTTTATTATTAAATCAGAAAAACGATATAAGTGAAACTATATAGGGATAAGTGTTGGACCTTCCATTGGTCATTGATACAGTTATCCCTTTTTTCTATTATTTATCCCATTTTCCGCTTTTTTATTAAATAGATGTTATAATCAGCATGACTTTTAGATAATAATGCGTAATTTTTGCCAATCGAATGATTATTGGTTATTTATTACAAGGAGATAATCCATGGCGGTAGTTTGTTTAAATAATAATTACGGTAACAAATATCATCATTTAACTATGTACTTGACCAGAAACTGTAATTTAAACTGTTCATATTGTTTTTGCGGGAAGAAATATCACGATGATATGGATTCCAAGACTTCTGATGACATTTTGCATTTTTTTGATTTTATTAGTACCCCAAAGGCGTCAATTGCTTTTTTTGGAGGTGAACCTCTTTTAAAGTTGGATCTAATTAGACATATAGTAAGTATGAACAAAAGTCGTTATTCCAACAGATTTAATTTTTCAATTACAACAAATGGCACATTATTAACAAAAAGCGTATTTGAATATCTGAAAGAAGAGAATGTAAGTATTATCATTAGTATTGATGGTAATAAGGCATCGCATGATAAAAACAGATGTTTTTATTCGGGAGAAGGTTCATGGGAAACAATAATGAACAATACGTATGGTTTTCGAGATAAGTTGCCTGTAAGACTTACGTTCACTCCTTTAACTGTGAACAATCTAAGTGATGATGTTTGTTCACTATATGATTTAGGTTTCCGAAATGTGGCGTTTTATCCTGCCGGGGGACAACAATGGGGGATGCAAAAGATCAATTCTTTCTGTGAACAACTAAAAAGAATAAGTAAATATATGATTCAAGCATATAGAAAAGGTTATGAACTTGGTTCGCACTGGTTGGATAAAAGTATTTACAGACATATATCTGGGGTTAATTCAACGTGTAAACCAGGGGTAGATCAGATTAGTGTTACACCGGATGGAAGTATATTCCCATGTAATATGACTAATTTTACAGAGAAAAAACTATATTTGGGATCAATTTACTCTGGAATCAATAATAAAAAAGTCGATGAATTAAGAAAAGCTTATTCTATTGTTGATCCAGAATGCAAGGATTGCGAAATAAGAGATAGATGTAATTATTGTTATATGGATATTTTCAATGAAACTGGTTCATTTTGGAGAATACCAGAATGGTTTTGTTACATGAATCAGGAAGTCATAAAAAGCGCGGATCAAATGGCTTCAACATTGTATCAAGAAAAAAATGAAATATTTAGAAAAAAGTTTTATTTTGAAAATGTAAGAAATGAATCATAAAAGTTGTTTGAAATGAGATTGTTTAAAAAAGATTTTTTGTTTGAATGAGTTGTGGATTTTCCATTTTACCATATTACACGATAATGGAATGTTCATTGCATCAAAAAAAGAGAGGAGGTGAGATGACTTGAAGAAACCTGTTAAGGATTATAAGGTTGATTACCCGGTTGATGATAGCCTGAAGCAGTACTATGGCAATTGCGAAAACTGCAACGAAAATAATAGCACTTGCATAGGGCTTAATATCAACTAATACTAAAAAAGTTGATATAGGCAATCATCATAGGAATGCCTAGTTGAATACGTGATTATACGTTTTCAACTAGGCAAACCTTGCTTTGTGAATAACTTCATATTTGTATTTGCTAAGATTGAGATAAAAATAAGATATGCAATATAGATTAAAAAAGGCTGGTGCTATATGAAAGTTGCAATAATTGATTCTGGCATTAATCCACTTGTGTTTCCTGACATTGATTGCAAACAATATAGAGTATACAATGGTGAATTTTTTCAAGAAGAACCCAAAGACTATCTCGGCCACGGGACAGCAGTGGCAAGTGTGGCTCTGAAAGGAATTAGTGACATTGAATTGATTTCTATATGCCCAGGAATAAACGAATCTGGAATTCCAGATAGAATAATATCGATAGAAGATCTTGTGAAATCTTTGGAAAAAGCTATTATTGAAGGATCATCGATAATAAATATTAGCATGGGGTCAACAGAGTTTTCTAAAAGAGAACAGATTGATCTTATTTGTAAAAAAGCAAAAGACAATGGTGTCCTGATTGTAGCCTCTGAAGCAACTAATGGATACCCATCACTTCCATGGTCTTGTAACGGGGTATTAAGGGTAAGGTGTACAAATCAGATCCCAGAAAACATTATCATTGATAAGAATCAAATTGGAGTTGACTCAATTATTGTTCAACACGGTGCGTTTAGAATTATCACAAAAGAAAACAAAAAATTCTTTGCTACAGGGAATAGTTATGCTTCGCCATACGTTGTCAATATGATATTGAAAGCAAAATGCTCAATTAACGAGGAAATGATTTGTTCTGCGCTTGGAATATCGAAGCGCAAAAAAAACAGAATAATTAAGATGTTGAATCAAAACATTCCAATTTTTACTAAAAACATATCTTCAATTAAGGAAAAAACAACTAAGAATAAAGAAAGAATAATCCTACTCCCTTTTAACAAAGAAATGCATTCAATACTGCGATTTAATAGGTTATTCAACTATGAGGTTATCTGTGTTGTAGACCCTATAAAAAAAGGACCGATAAAAAAATATACTCCAGAATTGGATGATACTGTCGATGATATTCCAATTTATAACTGTTTGGGAGCAAATAGAAATAAAGCCGATACACTTATTATTGGACATGTTGATAGACTAAAGAGATTTGGAGATCGTTTTAATCTTTATTCAATACTTGAAGAAAACTTAAATAATACAAAGATGAATGTTTTTAGTTTTATTCCTGTACAAAACGAATGGGTGGAAAAGTATAGCCAAAGTGGTTTGACCATAACGTTCCCACCTATTATTGATAAAAAAATGTTTAATAGCATAAATCTGATAGTGAGAAATAATTATCCTATAGCAAAACCTGTAGTTGGTGTTTTTGGTACTTCCTCAGCGCAAGGTAAACTAACTTTGCAGGTATTGTTGAAACTAGGTTTGGAGGCATTAAATTATAAATGCTTTTTCTTGTCAACAGAGAATCATGCACAATTGTTTGATGCGGATTATGTTGTGGCAGATGGGTACGGTAATAATAGTACGATGAAACTCGACGCAGATTCAAAGTCTCAGTTTCTAAAAAAACTGATGGTATATATTGATAATACTTCAAAAGCTGATTTAATATTAACAGGAGGTCAGTCAAGGTTAATACCATTTGATATATCGACTCATACTTTCTTGAGAAGCGCCTCGTTTTTAGAAGGGGTTTGTCCAGATCTTGCAATAGTGGTCATTAATCCACTGATTGATCCGAAGGAGTATATAGAAGACACAATTATAGCATTAAAAGCGGTTTATAAATGCCGCACGGTTGCTTTGGCTTTTAGCGATTATTCGGTGAATCACGATGAAAAAGGAAGGCTATTTTATGAAAAGCTAAGTGAAAAAACTAGAAATGAGATTTCCCAAAGGATGGAAGAATTGTTTAATATTCCTTGTGGATGTATTAATGACAAATGGTTTGTTGGCTTGGTTACAAAAATCATCATAGATAGTTGTAAATAATTAGGGAGGAAAAATGAAAGCGACAATTTGGGTATTAAGAAAAGTTCTTAGATACCGGGTAAAGTACGTCATTTTCCTTGCATTTGTTTTTTTGCTTTCTAGTTTTGTCACAGTAGGCATAAATGTTGTCAACCGGGAGATCGTAGATTCACTTACTAATGGCGAAGTGTTTAATTCAATTCAGATGATAATTATATCACTACTTGTTATATATGTTTTTCTTAACATTTTTTCTATGTTTATGGGTTACCTTCAGGCTCTTGGAAACAACATTTTTCGTCTTAAAGTCGATGTTTTCATTCAAAAACTGTTAATGAAAAAAAGCACAGAAATCAGGCAGGAACGATTTCTTGATTCTTCTTTTTCAGATGAGTATACTTTCGTCTTTAATAACACGTATAAAACTAGTAGTTATATTTTTAAGCTTTTTTCACTCATTTTTGGAAATATTGCAATTGTTGTCAGTTCGTTGGTGATTTTCGTTCGAAACGAGCCGAATCTTATAATCTTTTCACTATTATCATTTCTTGTTCAGACAGGGTGTACTATTGTTACAACGAAATTAAGTTTTAGGCTCTCAAAAACTCAAATACGGAAAGAGAGGATTGCTTCATATTTTTCGGATCTAATGACTAATAAATCAGCAGCGAAAGAAATGCGAGTTTTTAGATTTATCGAAAAGATTATTCAAAATTGGAAAAAGAATAACGATAGTTATATTAAAGAACAAATCAAGGTCGAAGACAAAAATAGATTGGTTTCATTAATAGTCTCCATCATAAATGTACTCATACGTTTATCGTCTATTCTAATCTTGATTTTCGGTCTTAAGAACGGAGGATACAGTATAGGAACATTTGTTATGCTTTTTGGACTCATACAAACAGTTAACAGTCAGATAGGAAGCATAACAGGTCAATTCTTTTCTGGATTCTTTAACGAGGGGGAATACTTCCGAGATCTTTATATGCTAGTTTACCCGGTTTCAAACGAATACATTAAGGAATCATTGACAAGTGAGTACCCAACTGATGTTTCTCTTCCATTGGGGAAATTTGAATCACTTGAGTTGAGAGATGTTTCTTTCATATACCCGGGAACAATAAAAAAAGCAGTCGATAGAGTAAATTTGATAATTAGAAAAGGGGAAATAGTCAGTATACTTGGGTTAAATGGAAGTGGTAAGACTACTCTTTCAAAAATTATATGTGGTGCTTATGTTCCTTCAAGCGGGAATGTGTTGATTAATGGTCAAAACATTTCTAATTATCAGATGGAAGAAATATTTAAGTATTTTGGATTTGCACCCCAGGACTACTCGAAGTTTTCTCTTTCAATTAAAGATAACGTTCGTATTGGAAGAATAGAACAAATGAACAATAACAAAGAAATAGAGGAAGCTTACACAAAAGCAGGCCTAGAATCGTTTATTCAAAAATATGAACAAAAAGACGAGATAATACTTGGAAAAGAATATGATGAATCGGGAGTTGACATATCTGGTGGAGAACGGCAAAAGATAGTAATAGCTTCGGCATATATGGGTAATCCTGAAGTTTTGATTCTTGACGAGCCAACTGCTTCGATTGATCCTCTTTCCGAAATGAAAATGCTTCAAAGTTTTAGGGACAATCTAAAGGATAAGACAGCGATTCTCATTTCGCACAGAATTGGATTTGCAAAACTTGCAGACAGAATTCTTATTATGAAAAACGGGAAAATAATCGAATCAGGTTCACATGAAGAGCTGTTGGAACTAAATGGATTTTATGCAGAAATGTTTAATATGCAAAAAGAATTGTACATAGGGTGAAAATATGAAAGAGTTTTTTCGACTTCATTATTTAGTGATAAAAGATTTGTTCTCGTATGGTGTAATTGCACCTGTTATTATTCTTTTGAATGCCCTGATTGGTCCCACTATATCGTGGGGTGAACTGAAATTGACACAGTATATTGTGAATGGGGTTACATATAGGAACTTGAACAATAGTTCGGATTTTCGAATAGTTATTAATTATTTGATGATCCTTCTTGTCCTTTTGCTTTCAACTACAATTTGGAATTATATTGCTAGTCGCATTACTTCTAGATTCACAAAAAAAACAGTTTCAACTACACGTGAAAGATTTCTAGCAAAAATAGGAAGTATTCCTTACGATAACTTTGAAAGCAAGGAGATCTATGATAAGATTTTTATTGCCTCTACTGCACCGGAAACTTATTCTGAAACATTTGAGATGATAAATGGTTTAATAACAAAGCTTGTAACTTTAATTGTTTATATTGTTATGATGTGTACATTCAGTCTGTGGTCTTTGCCTTCAATCATTATCTGCATTATTCTTTTTGTAATTCTGAATCGAACTACATCAAAAAAATGGGACGCCCTTTACGACAATTTTGTCATACCAAACAGACGTAGAAGTAATTATTTTGAAAAAATCTTCAATAATAGAATTGATCACAGTACTGTGCAGTTAGACAGACAGTACTCATTTTTTTCAAATAAGTATGAGGAGTACACTAATGCTGAAAGAAAATATACATTGAAACTAAACGCATTGTCATTTATGTCAAAATTAAAAGTTTCATTACCATTGACAGTCTTTATATTTTTCTTTTTAGTATTTGTTTCAAGTGAAGTAAAATTAGGGAATAGTGAGATAGGTACATATACGCTTATATCTTCTTTACTATTCAATGTGTTTGTTTTGAGCCATCAATTGGTTGGTTATTTTTTCTCAGAAAAAGAATACTTGAAAGTTGTCAGTACTTTTAAGGAGTTAATGGAAATCGAGGAGGAGAGAGATAGCCAAAATATTGAAAGTGGATTACTTACTGCAAAGCAACTTGCCTATCGTTATCTTCAATCAGACTACTATTCCTTGAAAGAAGCTACATTCCAAGTAAAACGCGGAGAGAAAGTTGCTGTCGTGGGTGCAAATGGTAGTGGCAAATCAACTTTGATGCTGATTCTTCTTTCCCTTGCTCATTGTTATGAAGGTGAATACAACAATGGAATTGGAAGGATAGCTTCAGTTCTTCAGGATTTTCAATTTTATCAATTAACTATCCGGGAGAATATCGAATTAGGAAGTGGATATCGAATGAGTGATGAGGACTTAATATCAATTTTAAGAAGAGTTGGAATATGGGACGACATTGAAAAACTTCCTTGTGGATTAGATACACCAATTGGGCAGATAAATGAAGGAGTTGAATTGTCAAAGGGACAGTTTCAAAAACTTGCAATAGCAAGACTAATAGCATGTAGAGAAGCTTCTGTTTGGGTTTTGGATGAACCAACTGCATTTCTTGATCCAAATGCTGAAATGAATGTTTATAAAGAAATACTTACTTTATCTGAGGAAAAAACAGTTTTTTTCATTTCTCATAGACTGGGAGTTACCAAGTATTCAGATCGAGTAATGTATATTGAAGACGGAATTGTCAAAAGAATTGGGAAACATGAAGAATTGATGAGAGACGATGAAATTGGCTATAAAGAGATGTACATGACACAACAGTCATGGTATGAATAAGATCATTGAGAATAATACATATTGACTGAAAGGGAATAAGATTTTTATGGATAGTAACATAAGAAAATATAACGAAGACACAATTGAGGAAATGATTATTACTTGTATGATTGAAGCTGGCATTATTATTCCGGATAACTACTATGAACCTGATGAGTTTGAAGTTGAATCATTAGCACTAATGACATACGTTATTAACTTGGAAGAAAAACTAGGCTTTGAGTTGCCAGATGAATTGTTAGTTGAAAAATTCTTGTTGTCAATAAAAGATATTACAAGATACGTCATGAACCATATAGAACTTCAAGAAACAAGCGAAAAAAGTGGGAAATGAGAATAATTCTTCAAATAAGTACGAAGCCATTAACATGTGGAAGGTCTAATTGCTTTTTTCCAATAATGCTATTTGGCAGTAGTGAAGAAATAATTAAGTGATTAATTGTTAATAACGTTACTAAATGTTTTTATGTTCAATTATTTTTTCAATTATTTTTTGATATTTGAACAGAATTATTACTTTCAAAGAGATGGTTTGTTCAACAAAATAAAAGAAAGTGTCTATGAGAATGATTTGATTGAAAAGAAGAAAGAAACATTATCGTTTTTTCGAAGACGAATTAATGGGGGATTTGCTGTTATTGGCCATTGTTATGAAACCGTGTTTAATGCCCAATCAAAAGATAACAACAAAGAGTTTTGGCTGTATGGAATTGATATTGAAGAGGATTAGTTGTTTGGTTATACAATTAAAACAATGAGCCAACAGAACTCATACTATCATCTGATGTGTTCTTCGAAGCTTTTGTCTGGAACTCAATTCATGAGTTTTGTTTTCAATATTTTGGATCGAATCTGGATGTGTATTGAAGGACGTGATGCATAAAAGGGTTATTGCTGATTATAAGGAAACATCACCTGTTCAGCTAATAAAAAAAGTATTAAAGAGTATAATTTATTATTAAAGATGGGTGTGAAAATGGAATAAACTCCCTTAATGCATAAATAATTCTCACGGTATAAACAAATAACTAACAGAGTCTACACCTCATCACAAAAAATAACATCGTCTTTGGCGCTATTCTGTCTCACAATCCCCGGTATACATCATTCAAATCAAGTATCAAAAATGGTAGCATTTTCCCGGTTTGTGTCGAAGAAGGACACAATTGAGGAAACAAATGAAGTCAGTAATGAAAACAGAATTCAGGAATTTAGCGTTGACTACTCGGTACAAACTCGGGTTGACTCAACGGGAAATGTCGGAATTGTTGTCGATGAGTGAACACGCCTACTCTGAGATAGAGGTGGGTAAAACCTCATGCGGCACTTTAACGTCAATCCTGCTGATACAACTGCAGGACAACCCGCAAGAGTTTTTGACCAAGTTAAAGGATGACTTCCGTTTGATTGAAGAATCGGAGGAAATGCTTACGTGAAGGAAGTGACCTATGGGGTGATCGAGGAAAGATACGCTGCAGGTACCCTGATGAGGACATCTTATGGTATAGCAGCGTATTCTTATCAAAAACAATGTGGAACAGCATCTGTTATAGTCTCCGTTCACGACATCACCGATAATCTGGAGCAGATATCTGCTTTAGTCGAAAGGTGTAATAACTGCGACCTATCAGTTGAACAACTAAAAGATGTCGTCGATGATTACCTCGCTCAGTGATGGGATGGAAAAGGTGAAACAAATCTAATCAGAAAGGATCTTCGACACAAACCGTTTCCCATCCTAGGAGTTTAATCACAGACATAATAATTCAGAAACATATGTATGGCGAGTTAAAAAGGTATCATTTAAAAGGAGAGTGGTCTTATGAGTGTATCTGTTCTATACAACTGTTTAGCACATCATCATGAATCGTGACTTGAAAGAAGCGATTGTCTTAGCTGATTAACTCAAAACAAGGAGATCTACACATGAACATTATAGATGAAAAGAAAGCTCAAGGGCCGTAATCGAATGAGTCTGCATGCGGGCAACCATTGTCGTCCCTAATCCAACAGCAGTTTTAAGGATTATAAATAATTATGACTGCGTATAAACGACAAATAACCCATATTCGCAAATAAACAGGTTTACTTTCGAACATCACAGTTCTCTTAAACATTTAGGGGGATTGTGAAAAATGAAAGATCTGATAAAACTAATCAGCGATGCTCAAATGGGTTGTGAAGAGGCGATGGTTCGTCTGCTAAAACAATTTGAACCTGCATTTAACAAATACTACAGGAAATCAGCTTATGACGCAGACATGCGTTCAGACCTTCAATTGGCCTTTATCATTTTGGTAAAAAGAATTAACCTGAAAAACATGCAAATCCCGAACGAATATGCTATAATATCATATGTAAATCATTCTCTCGGATTCGAATACATAAAACTGATTAAGAAAAGGGACTCAGAACGTTGCAAGATAGTAGACGGAGATTTCAGTGATATCATAGCATGTTATCAGTCCGACATGGCAGCTGAGGACGAAAACTACGGATCCTTTGAAATAATGGACGTAATGAAATCTGTTCTGTCGCCTCGGGAAATCTTCTTTGTGAAAGCTATTGTTCTTGATGGTTACAAAGCTGCTGAGATTGCCAGGGCTATGGGGGTTTCAAGACAGTATGTCAATCAATGCAAGAACAGTGCATTGCGCAAGTTGAGAAAAGCAATTGAAGGAGAAAAGAAGAATAAGTAACAAGTACTGGTTATTGCTATGCGCAGTGACCGGGCAGGAGGGCAAAAAAACAAACGCCCTCAAGGAGGAAAGAATCATGAAAAAACTAATTTCGTTTATCTCGTTCGCCCTCGTCCTCGTAATGCTCGCAAGCGGCGCCACGGTGTTCGGGGCGGAGGCGAAATTCAAGGACTTTGGAAATTACGGACCTTCGAGCGGATGGGACGGATACCCCGACGGTACTTTCCATCCAGACGAAAAAATAACACGCGCGGAGTTTTTGTGTTATCTTTACAAGTTTCACAATCATCTGCACGAGGAAGTACGCGTTGACGTTAAACCGATACGGGAGTATAAAAACAACTTTACCGATATTTCCCCAAAGAAATGGTATTACAAATACGTCGTCTGGGCATACGAGCGCGGTATAATCAACGGAGTGGGCAACGGTAAGTTTGATCCCAATTCGACGATCAATGCTCTTGACTATTCCTTGATGATGAAACGGCTTTATTCTGCCGCCTTTACTGAAGAGTGGTATTGGGAAGTCGATGCTGAAGGTTGCGTGGCCATGGAATACGCTATTGGTTACGGGATAGATAATTACAACTACGAATCCACTTCAATGGCGAAGTTAAAAAAGAATGCCGTTCTGATTAAACTGCCTAAATGGTATACAAAGGAAGTAAGTTTGGAGGACCTCTTTAGCCTTGATATTTGGGTCGGAGGTGAAGGCGACTATCTTGACATGACAAAATTCAGCCCTGCCCGGGGCGATCTTTACAAACATTCTCATACTTATTTCCTATGGTTTTTTTCAAGTTAAAAAAGAATCCGAGAAATAACAAACAAATCACCTCAAAGATCTATGATCTGTGAGGTGATTTGTTTGTTAACATGTTTTTTACGTTTTAACCAGAATTGCTTTGGGAGGAGACATATCATTACCCGTCAAGTAGTTTTGAATGTCAGTGATGTTTTGCTGTGTAAAAGAACTAGGCTGAATGTTGCCGTGCATTACCGAGTACCCAGCAGCTACACCTGCTGCATCTCCTAATACGCAAAGATTGGGTAGTTCTCTAACTTCAGACCAAGATATGGATGATACTCCGCAGGCTGCCCCTGGGATCATAAGATTTGGAACTCGAGAGGTGATTAATGATTCGAAAGGCATGTAGACAGCATACAGGGGATTTGTTGGATTTTCATCAGAGGGATTATGTGTAATTCTTTGTATTAATTTTTTGAGGTCAGGACGAAGTTTTTTTGTTACTGGCGTTCCCCAAATGTGATTCCCGGCGCTATCTTTCATGTCAGACTTTTCATAAGCATTAATATCGGATAAGTAAAATGCGAGTCCAATTCGTGTGCCTGAATTAATCAAATCCTGTCCAGATACTACTGCATCATAGTTATCATCCGGTCCCCCGGCAAGAATAGATTCAATGGGAACAACCGCATAATTTGAATCTTCTGATCCATGAGTATTATTGAATGGACTAAGAGTGGTATGGACAGTTTCGCGGATATACAAGCAATCCCCGACAATTGGGTTATTATTGACATCTGTACAAATTGACACACCTGTAACATATATTCCAGATGACATGCTATTCAATAGAGCGGCTTCAATTCTACTCTTATTGTTCTTAATGTATTCTCTTGCCATTATCCACGCCTGATCGGTTGTAATGTAATCCTCTCGCATGTCAGTAGGGAATAAGGATGTGCCACGATCTCGCTCATGTGCGCGCCCATCTACGTTGAACACAAGCAAGGAATTAAACCACCACTCATTTGTTTGATTTGTATTGCCTGTTGTCTTCCCATTTCTTGCAGCATTCCAAGGCTTCAAGGCAAAGAACATATTCTCCGGATGACTTCCGGAGGTACTATCATTCCAGTCATTGTAATTATATATAGGACTCTTTGTCCCAGGTTCCAAAGTCCCTGAATTGTTTGCATAACTTTCCGGGTGGTTTGGATCGACGGTCACTATTGCTTTGAACATGAGTGTGGCTGCCTGTTGTCTACTTGATGTCTCGCAACAACGTTCGTCATCTTCGGGCAAGTATTCCTCAGGCCAGTCCTGCCTGCCTATCGAAGGTCCAACCCCAGAAATTGATGTCAGCTTCCCATCTTCAGATGCGTCAATAAACAATTCTCCAGAAAGGATGTAATCGGGGAAAAACATACTTGACGAATCATATCTTATGACACCATCCGCTTCACGTGTAATTGCTCTGATTTTGACACTAGTTATTTTGCCCGTTGAATTATCCTTAGAAACCTCAACTATATCATACCCATACCCTGAGGGAAGTGAGGAATCCATGATGTCAGGGAAAACATCAATGACAGTATTATAGGGATCCGGATTGTGACGGTTTATCATAACCTTGAGCAACTTCGCCAGCTTTTCCGGTGCGTAGTTCTGTTTATAGTTGCCACACTCGTAATTTGCTTGATTGTTATGCTTATAAAGATATGCGAAAGTCCCTCCGTGGTATTTTCCCTTGTTCTCGTCTGATCCTGTATTCGGTTTGATATCAAACATATTCTGGGCCCCTGCTGTTCCAATGCCACCGAGCATGCCGCTTACATCGGGAATTATTACAGCTATTTTTTTATCACCTCCATTCGCTTCAATGTAACCTGCCGCTTTGCAAGCGGCTGCGACACCGGCAAACGTCCCTCCGTATATGACGATGTCATAGTTTAGTGTAGTAGGCATTTGCTCTACCTCCTTTAAATATTTGCACCTTTGGGGTGCATTCACTTATTAAAGAGACAACGGCAGCAAAAATGTAAACTTATGATAGAATTGCAGTCAATTACACAAATTGCCAAAGAGTCGAGAGTTATTATCCATACTCCCGACTCTTTGTAATTTATTGTGTTATTTCCAATATTTGAGGAAATGAGCAACAATCTCCGGTTGAAATAATTGTACTTTCATTTATGCCACCCTTTGATCCGAGTATAATCCCCGGGAAAAAGATAGTATCCCCTGTTGTAACACCTATAAGCTTATCAGAAATATCAATGGAATAATAACGGTCAGACTCATGTGCGGTAATTATCTTTCTTTCGTTTTCTACTTTGTTATTCCAGGTGGAACCAAAACTGCAAAATCTTTCTTTTATCGTTCCTACTCTCACTTTCATTGAACTTGTCGAAAGCTTAGGGATATGCAGAACCGCCTTTTTCATTTTTTCTGTTTTAATATCCTTGAGAACTCCCGGATCAATTCTGCTATAAAGCATCTCACGTCCGAACGCATCGCTGTTTCCGAGGAATGATATCCCGCCAAACGCGTTATTCTCATCGGGCAGACGACTGCTGACCGTAGTGTCTAAAAACAGTTTCCTTTCACACAGGCAAATTTCGTATTCAATCGAATCGTAATGCCTCCCGCCATATGGAACTAAATCAATTATCCCGGTTTTCGTTCCTGTTTCTTTAGCTGAAACAATGACTGGACCTGTGAATCGATTCCCCGCATCAAAACATCCAATAGGTGTTATTGTCATAAAAGAGCGAAACGGTTCCAGCATGAATGATACTGCTTTCGTCCTGTTTCTCAAATCGTATTCCAAGTATCCAAATTTATATACCAGTTGATTTTTATGACCTGTGATATGATGTTTTATGCGAATCCCGTTCAGATTAGGATATATGCTAATCCCGTTACCTCTTAATACTTCGCCATCACAACACAGCTCCCCAAAATCTGTTTCCAGATGAATGAATCCCTCGTTGTTTTGGATGTCAATTCCTTCTTTTTTTATTATGAAATTAGAATTACTGCCGGCATAAGCATAATAATCCTCCCCTTTATCAAAGCGGAAGTCTACAAGTTCCCCGGTATTAATCCGCCTGATCGGAGTGGAAAAACAGTAAGTTTTTCTACTCCGATCCTTTGTTTTGACAGTTAAAGAGTACCTATCATTGTACTGTTCTTCTGTCATATCCGGCTGATATCCGAACATTCTTTCAAAAATGGAATAAGCGCCTTTCATTTTCTTCCTCCTTGTGGTTGCTTTCATCTATTAATGAGTCCAAATGGAGGACAAAGTAAATATGCATTTTGTATGTTTACTTTTCGCCAGTCAAACAATCTTTTAATAATGAAACTGTGTTGGCGGGTAGGCAGGACAGTTTAACAATAGGAAATCATAACTGAAAGGGCAGACCATGGACGAAAACAGCATTACACTTGAACGGCACGAACAAAGGATTCTTTCATTAGAAAAGAACTTAGCTGAACTGAAAGAAGTTCAGACAGAAATAAAAGCGATGAATGAGACGCTTGTCACGCTGGCAAATGAATTGAAGCACACTAATGAACATCTGGAACGTCACGAGAAAAAGATCATAGAGCTTGACGAAGTGCCAAAACAAAAATACAGGCAGATATATACCGCGTTCATTTCCGCAATAATCGGAGGAATAGTGACGTATATCATTCAATCACTGATTGGAAGATAGGCTCAAAACTTTAAGAAGAGGTGTAGAATAATGGAGTTTCTTAATTGGACCGTCATTTCGTCGTTTTCCGGGTCCTTAATGGTAGTTACGGCGCTCACACAAATTACCAAAGAGATTAAGATTATCAAGAAAATACCAACACAATTGTGGAGTTACATAGTTTCATTTGCCGTGCTTTTTGTCACGCATCTCGTTATCGGCAAAATAAATGTAAAAGGGATTATTTTGATCGCCATTAACGCTGTGCTCCTTTCACTTGCGTCAAACGGAAGTTATGACGCGGTTACCAGAGTAGTTTCGCAAGTTACAAAAGATAAGGAAAACAAGGATGATTAACCGGATCGCAATGCAGATTGGTGATTATCTTATACAGAATCCGATAGTATTCATCTCTTTGGTTGCTGCAATCGGAGCATCAATCGGAAGAATAAGAATACGCAATTTTTCACTTGGGATCTCTGGACTTCTTTTTGCTTCCATCATAGCAGGCCTCATTATAGGAAATGCCGGTTCGATAAATGATGCATCCAATAAACTGCTCGAAAACTGCAGGGTTATTGCAACCCTTGGGACATCCCTTTTCATCTCCGTTATAGGAGTAAGTAATGGCTCATTTCTATGCAGAAACTTCTCGGAATGTCGGAAAAGTTTTGCAGCCGGAGCTTCGACTATGGCCTTTACTCTTGTTCTGCTTATTTCGGCGATTTTACTTAGACTCGGGAATCCGTCTACACTTTGCGGAGTGTTTTGCGGCGCATTGACAAGTACCCCCGGCCTATCCACGATAACTTCAAATGACATTTCTCCCGAAGCGGTAATTGGGTACGGCAGCAGCTATTTTATCGGGTTGTTATCAATAATAATATTTGTCCAACTCGCAGATCGGAATAAGGAGAAAACAGTCGTTCCGATATATCATCACAATCAGGCAGGAAAAGAAGGAAAACTGATAACCTCATTGTTCTGTACGATCCTTCCAATTCTCATAGGTTCAATTATTGGAAGTTTAAGAACGCTTTATCTTGGGTTGTCGCTTGGAACGACTTGCGGTATTCTGATTGCTTCAATATTCACGGGCGCGGTGATAGGAAGAACCACGTGTGTTCTGTCGGATAGTTTTTTGAACACAGTGAGGGTTTTGGGATTAACGCTGTTTTTCGTAGGCAACGGAATACGGGCAGGAATGGATATGCAGTCTTCTTTTGAGCTTGCAACCATCTTGTTAGCTGCTGTCTTTTCCGTCTTGACAATAACGGTTGGTTACTTCCTTTCCATTCTGATAACAAAAAACAAACATGACGCTATATCTGTTGTCTGTGGAATTATGACAAGTTCCCCGGCGATAGCTATTCATCAAAATTCACAGGGTTCAAATGAGAATAACAGTAAATCCACCATACAATTTTCATCTGCATACGCAGGAGCTGTTATTACAATCGTTTTGGGTTTGAGGCTAGTGCAATACATGATGTCGCTTCAATTATTAAACTAACAGGAGGAAGAAAAAATGATTACAACGAAAGAAAGAGTTTTTCTGGAACTTTGCCGATTCCTTGACCCCGATGTCGATTACATCAAAAAGAACATCAGATCCGTTCCTCAGGCAGAACTGCTTGGAATGATCCAGTTGAACAGAATGAGCGGCGTCGTGTACAAAACGATGTCAGAGAACAATTTGCTTAAATATGTTGATCGGGAATTCAGAAACGTCCTTGAAGCATCATATGAAACGAATATTCTGAAAAACAGGGTTTTTTATGACTCTGTGAGATCCTTGGTCGAATGGCTCG
>JAEEGL014777300.1_pt1 | contig 39858 bp, 38 predicted proteins | sample 9134231 | NCBI WGS metagenome assembly JAEEGL01 (sample SAMN16246548, study PRJNA631951) | gut metagenome | biome: gut microbiome; feature: rumen; material: fiber-attached | host: Bos | place: Iran: Karaj | collected 2018-10
CATAATATCCACGGCTCCCTCAGCTCCCATGACAGCTACTCTGGCGATCGGTAATGCAAATACCAGATCCGCACCCATTTTCTTGCTGTTCATAGCAATATAAGCTCCGCCAAAAGCCTTCCTCAATATTACGCCTATCTTAGGGACTGTAGCCTCAGCATAGGCATATAGGACTTTAGCACCATGCCTTATTATTCCGGCATGTTCCTGAGCTTTTCCCGGCATATAGCCCGGGGTATCTATAAGAGTGATAAGAGGGATATTGAAACAGTCACAAAACCTTATAAAACGAGCAAGCTTGTCAGAGGCATCAGTATCTATAACTCCGGCCATTACATTTGGCTGGTTTGCTATTATTCCAAGAACTTCTCCGTCCATTCTACAGAAACCGGTTATCATGTTTCTTGCAAAATCCCGCTGAATCTCAAAAAAACTCCCTCTGTCCGCAAGAGAATAGATGACTTTTTTCACATCATACGGTTTTGCCTGATCATCCGGAATTATTTCCTGGATATCGCAGGACCTGTCAACCGAAATACTGTCTGTTTTCGGCGGGAGCTCCGTATTATTTGAAGGGAGATACCCCAACAGTTCCCTAACCCCTTGAAAACAGGATCTTTCATCAGCAAATTTAAAATGAGCGACACCAGAAACCGAAGTCAGCACATCTGCTCCTCCGAGCTGCTCCGCATTTGTTTCTTCTCCTGTTACAGTCTTCACCACTTTTGGGCCGGTTACAAACATATGTCCAGTCTTTTCCACCACAAAAACAAAATCACAGATCGCAGGAGAATAACATGCCCCACCTGCGCACGGCCCTGCCATGACGGATATCTGCGGAACAACTCCTGAAGCTCTTGTATTTCTGAGAAACATCCCTGAATAACCGCTTAAGGAGTCTATCCCTTCTTCGATCCTCGCGCCTCCGCTATCGATTATTGCAACAAGCGGACATCTGGCGTTTAAGGCCATATCCATTATCCTGCATATCTTTTTGGCGTGATATTCACCAAGTGTACCGCCGATAACCGTAAAATCCTCTGAATATGCAAATACCAGGCGGCCGTCAATCCTGCCATAGCCAATGATGACTCCGTCTCCGGGAACCGACTTTTCTTTCATGCCGAAAGCGGTTGTCCTCGAGACGACCATGGAATCGACTTCTATGAAACTGTCTTTATCAAAAAGCAGCTCTATTCTTTCACGGGCAGTTAGCTTGCCCTGCTCATGCTGCTTCAAGATCCTTACTTTTCCTCCGCCTTCTCTGCTCCTCTGTCTTATTCTTTCAAGCTCTTCAAAATAACTGCTGTCCCACATGAGCTACTCCATGAAATCCATAATGTCCCGAACAGTTTCAAAACTTTTTATATCTTCCCCTGAAACCTTTTTCCCGCACTCCTCGTCTATCATGACTATGAGTGAAAGCCTCATCATCGAATCCCAACAATCCAGATCTTCCAAAACGTTTTCCGGTTTGAGTTCTCCGTCTTCCATTTCGAAAAGCTCCGTAAGAAGCTGAAGTTTTTTCCAATCTTCCATGACCATTCTCCCAAGAATTTTTAGCTTAAACTATATCGAGCATAATGCTGCCCCATGAAAGGCCTACTCCGAACCCAACCAGCATTATCTTTCCCTTTGGCGGAAGCATATTGTTTTCATCTGCCTGCTTCAGAGCGACCGGTATGGAAGAAGAGACTGTATTGCCTGTTTCTTCGAGATTGACACAGAATCTGTCTTCCGGTATTCTGAGTTTCTTCCTTAGCACATCGAGCATATATGCGTTAGCCTGATGTAAAATATACAGAGAAACTGCATCTTTTTCAAGCCCGTATTTTCCCAAAAGAGCATTGACAGTCTTTGGGACTGTTTCTAGCGAGAAGGAAAAAATATCTGTTCCGGACATATAAAGGTCGTTCATACTTCTTGCGTAGCCATCTTCATCCTTTTTAACAAGCGCTGTTTCTGCACTGTACGGAATTCTTGACATTCCTGCAGGAACAATGAGTTTGTCATATCCGGATCCGTCGGTCCCGTAATCAGCCTGCCCTATTTCAAGACAGCCTTCAGTTGAAATCAATGTGGCCGATGCTCCATCTCCAAATAGAGTCCTGGTGCTCATATCAAGAGGATTTATATACCTGCTGTATGTCTCTGCCGTCACCAGCAATACATTTTCAGCTATTCCCGACACCACCAGCGCCTTTGCTGTCATAAGCCCGTAAATGTATGCGCTGCAGCCGAGATTTATGTCATAAGCTCCTGCCGATTTCTTTATGCCGAGCCGCTCCTGGAGTATGCACGCTGAGGATGGGAGCTTATAATCCGGAGACTGTGTCGTCAGTATTATGAAATCAATTTCATCTTTTGCATAAGGAGCGGCTTCAAACAGCCTAAGACACGCCTTTTCGGCGAGATCAAGAGCGGTCTCACTTTCCGAAACGACGTGCCTGCTTTTTATGCCCGTTTTTTTATAGATCTTATCCGGTGTCCAGTCCGGAAAAGACGCGCAAAGCTCTTCATTGGTAAGCAGTTTTTCCGGAAGGTAATATGCAAGAGTCTTTATATACGCCTTTTTTTCACTCATTAACGAACACTCTCCTCGCGTTTTCAAGTGTTTCCTCATTTTCTATATTCGCAGTTTCCGCCCCGGGACAAATCTTATTCACGAACCCGGTCAGTGTTTTGCCGGGACCGAGCTCTAGGAAACTGTTTCCGTGCTCAGAAGCCATATTGCTTACAGTTTCTATCCACTGAACACGAGATACCGTCTGCATCAGCAGACATCTTTTAATTTCTTCCGCTGAAGTATGATTCTTTCCGTCAACATTCATATATACAGGAACTTCTGCATCTCTGAAATTAACATTTTCAAAGACTTCTTCAAGCCTGTTTTTCGCAGGTTCCATCAAAGCACAGTGAAAAGGAGCACTTACAGGAAGTTTAGCTGCCCTTATTCTTTTCTCTCTGCATATCTGCAGCACTTCATCCACAGCTTCCGCTTCTCCTGATATGACTGTCTGTATAGGAGAATTCAGATTCGCGGGAACGACATACCCTTTAACTTTGCAGCATAGTTTCTCTATATCCTGCAGATTCTGTTTCATTATCGCAGCCATTGAACCTTTTCCTTCAGGTACAGCTCTCTGCATTGCCTCCGCCCTTATGCTTATGATCCTGAATGCGTCTTCCAAAGATATTACCCCTGCAGCTGCAACGGCTGCATATTCCCCGAGAGAAAAACCGGCATAAGCTCCGGGGCAGATCCCTGCCTCCTTTGCTACTGAGAAAGCTGCAAGGTCGCATGCAAGGACACAAGGCTGTGTATTGCAGGTAAGGTCAAGTTCCTCTTGAGTCCCTTGAAAACAAAGAGTCGAAATGCTCCTGTCGAGGACCTCATCCGCCATGTCAAATATCTCTCTTGCTCCCTTTGACTTTACATACAGGTCTCTGAACATTCCCGGATATTGCGCTCCCTGACCGGAAAATATTACATTTATTGTTTTACTCATCAATTATTTCCTTCAGTATGAGACAGGATGTTTTATTACAATATTCCTCGCAAAGTCTGCGGCGCGTATAACGCTCTTGAAAAATGTAAAATCTGCATATGTCAGTTTCAGTTCGTTTGTCTTAAGGTGCTTTAAAAACAGTTTTTCCGAATCATTCAATACTTCAAGGTTTTTCAACTTATAAAGTCTGCCCGTCTCCGATGTATCCGAAATCCGAAACTTCATTATCTCCGCGGATGTAACCGCAACATCTCCTATACAGGAAAGCCTTATGGCGTAATCCCAATCCGGAGTATACGAAAGATTCGGGTCATACAGTCCGATTTTTTCTATATCTGCCCTTCTGTAAAGGACGTTTGGAGGTTCCGAATATAGATTTCTGCCGAGCAGAGATCTCTTGGCATACTTTTTCCCATTCAACACATTATCTCTCGCAAACCTGTTTCTTTTAAAGACAGTATCTCCATCTGCATTTATTACGCTGGTATTGCCTATACAGAGTGAGGCCTCCGGATATTTTTCCAGCATTTCGACCTGTTTTTCTATTGCACCATCGCACAAAATATCGTCCTGGGTCATGAGTTTGATATACTCGCCCGAAGCAAAAGATACGGCCCTGTTCCAATTTCCAACCAGCCCAAGCCCTTTCCCATTTTTTACTATTCTCATTCTTGGGTCATAGAAAGACTCTGCAATTTCCAAAGTGCTGTCCGTAGAGTTATCATCCGTAATTATCACTTCTATATTACTGTAGCTCTGTGAAAGTACGGACACGAGCGACTCCTTGATATAACTCGCTCCGTTGTATGTCGGAAGACAGATACTGACAAGGCCTGTTCTCATTAAAATCGTACTATCTTTCATCATGTTTCCTATCTTTATTCTTTGTTGCTTTGTATCCTTACAAAACGATGCAAATGTTGACGTATCTTATCTTCTGCAAAATTGAGGAAGAGTTGCAGGACTATAGGTACTGCTATCCCCGCAATCAGATAAAAAATCATAAACTGTTCCATATCGGTCGGCTTATAATATTAGTTAATATCGGTTTTAAATCTTGCCTAAGACGTATACAGAAAATAATCGGCAAACCACTCTTTTATCATATGCTGCTTATATCCGGCACATATAATAAAATCATTGAAACCGTAATAACTGTATTCCTTCATAATATGCCAGAGAATAGGCATGCCTCCGATTTCTATCATCGGTTTAGGTCTGAATCCGGATTCTTCCGATATTCTTGTTCCCTTTCCTCCGGCTAGAAGTACGACTTTCATCTAAATCCTCCTCTTCTTTTATCTGAAACGGACGATCATATACTCTCCATCCAACTGAGAAGAAACTGCGTTCTTTTGAATATACCGCCCCAACGCATCACCTTTCAGGAAACTGCTCCACTGTTCCTCAGATTGATATGAAATTATTGTTATAGTCGGCGCTATATCGGGGTTCAGATTGTAAAAATCGACAACTTTGGGCGTTTTGGCGTATAATGAATTCGTCGAATAAACTTTCTGTTTTCCATCCATATATGCATACATATCGAACAACAAAAGATTGTCATTTTCCGTAACATGTTTTTCCATTACCGCATGAAGATCATCAATATTTTTTGCTGTATCATCCATAGGATAAATACCTTTACACACTCCGGAAGAAATAACCCTTGAGCTTGAATTAAAAGCGAAAACCGTAGCATTGCTGGGGTTAGGGTTTGAAACCGGAATCAAAATTAAACCTGCAATAACGGTCACAGCAGCAATCAGTTTAGCAGAATTAGGAATGCATATTTCCTGCTGTTCAGATATAACTACAAACAATATTGCCGCTGTAATAAAAGAGCAGCTGGCCATTGCGAAGCCTAAGTTTGTAGCCAGAATAACAGAAGTAAAAAAGAAAATTGTTGGAAAGACATATATGGCGAAAAGTTCTTTTCTTTTTTCCTTTGAAGAACGGGAGATAAGCAGCAAGTCGAGACAGAATAATATCGCAAACAAATAGTTTACTCTGTTTATTGATACTGAGGCGGGCCTCATAATTACCAGAATAACTGCCACAAGTACAAGGAATATTAATACCAATGTATCTGTTTTGACTTTATTAAGCTTTTTATCTGCAATTACTGCCGCAGCACTTACCAAAAAGCACAAACATAGCGGAAGCAGCATTCTTGGTAGTTTATCAATAATTGATTCTGTATGCCACTCATCGGATATAATAAACTTAAGATAATCAGGAAGATATCTGGCTCCCCCTGTTTCATATGCCAGAAATGCAAAGAATATAATTGCTGCTAATATACATGTAACCCAAACTGCAAGCACAGCCCGCATTGCTTTCTTTCTGTTATCTCTTTTAACATAATATATTGCGTATGACAGTGGGATCACCATAATTACGCTAGTTTCAAAAGAAACGGCTGACGCAGATATCGCTAGGCCTATCAGTATTAGCTTATATAGATTTGGGCTGCGCGAGTAGCTTAATACAAGGATGATACTCAGTATGATAAACCAGTTTGGAAGTGTTTTATAATAGATTGAATAACAGTATGGTACATAGGCAAAAACTATAACTGAAGCAATAAATGCGCTCCTTTCAGGAATATGATGCCTAAGTTCAAAAAAACAGATAAAAGCAACAATTCCCTGAAAAACAACAAAGACTATCCTGTAATATATAACAAGTCCCTCAGTTGAACCGTTAACAGCAATAAAAAGGCGCTCCAATGGTACCAGAAAAAAAGATACAAACTGGAAAAGAGAAAAGTTATCTTTAACATATCTGGATCCCCGGAGAATCGCATCAGCTGTCACCATCATGTGGATGTCATCACCCCTAAGGCCAAGTCTTAGTTTAAAAAACGCCAAATAGCATGTCATTATTCCTGTAATCAACGCAAAGAGCGCTGTATATGACACTTTATTGTTCTTTCCAGATTGCCCTTCCATAATAATCATCCTTCTATACACATTTTTACAATCTATATTTCAAGAATATCCTGTCAACCCATGTCAATATATTTTGAAACTGCTATGCTATCTTCCACCGGATAGATTATTCCAAACCGGTCATAACCGTTTACAAACTTTTCACAGACATCCCTTCCGACAAGAGAGATCGCCTGCTTTCCTGTCCAGCACTTCTTTAAGTCTGATGGATATTTCAGGATTTGTCTCATTTTCATCGATCTCTCTCTTTAGTGCCGCCCTGTCAAATTCAACCGTAAATATATCATATCCGGATGTTTCTGTATCAAACATAATATAGGAGCAGCCCTTTCCGTCTCTCTGCTGTCCGAGAGAACCGGGGTTTATTATCCGGCAGTTTCCAAATTTCAGATCCGTCTTATGGTGTGTATGCCCGCAGAAGATAAAGTCATATTCCTTTAAAAAGCTTTCTTCACCTGTAAACCGGGCATCAGGATATATTCTCTGCTCGAGCGGATCTGAAGGTCCTCCGTGGAAAAAGCCCAGCCTCAGCCCGTCTTTTTCCATTTTGAACTCCGGCTGCAGTTCTCTGATATGCTTTTCAATTTCAGAGGTTATTCCATAATTTATTCCCAGATAAGAGTTACCGTATTTCTTTACCAGTTCCTGTTCGCTCTTAATTCCGTCAAGAACATCAAGCACATATTTGTCGTGATTCCCAAGAAGACACACAAGCTCTCCACCCAAAAAGCAACTGTTTAAACAAGCTTTTCTAAGTCTTTCCAATATTTCTTTACCATGATAATAATAACCGAAAACATCTCCGCCAAATATAAAAAGATCTGCGTTTCTTCTTTTTACATCACGAATAAATGCATCGAATGCCAATAGGTTCCCGTGAATATCAGAAAAAAAGCAGATCTTCATGATATTTCGAAACGGGCAGCAAAGGTCTCCGCAGAGTCTGACGGAAGATACAGCTCCTCGTCATATCTGAAAGCTTCCCCCGCTATAATATTGAAACAGTCTTCCGTGGTCTCTCCGAGTACATATTCCTTGAGCAACGCCCTGACATCCCTGAAACCGAAATGATCACGTATCGCCGTTGTTCCCGAAAATCTGACATTTATCTCAAAACATACGGCTCTGCCTATTCCGTCTGTTCTCATCTGGAGATTTAGAGGGCCGACCGGTTTGAATAAAGAACAAATGTTCTCCGCTTCGGAGACTATACAGTCATAATCCGAATCCCCTTTAAGCAGCACCTTTGCCCAACAGGTCGTGCCGTTTTTCAGTTTTCTTTTCATAACTATCGGTTTTTCCATAATACCGTATTTTGTGCAGTAGCATCCGACGGTATATTCATGCTCAGCGTCACCGACGTATTCCTGGAGAACATATCCTTTATTCTTTAGGGCATCAGCCTCTTCTTCTGAATTGACCATTCTTATTCCTGAACTGCCTTTTCCAACTCTCGGTTTCACCAGCATCGGAAAAGTATTCCTCTTTAGAAATGCTTTTAGCTGTATAATATCCTCAGGAAGACAAAAATCCGGGAAGTTGCATCCATTTTCCTTAAGCCATAGACAAGTGAGATATTTGTCATTTCCGATCTTCAGCTGCTCCGGACTGCATGAAACAAAAACAGCTTCTGTTCTCTCCGATATCAGATCCGCATTGTCTGCAATAGCAGTAATATTTTCCTCTGTTCCGGTGAGGATGATATCAATCTCTCTTTCGTTGCATGTATTTATAAGCCAGGGAATAAATTTCGAATCTGCAGCATACGGAGATATCAGCTTATCATCACACATATAAAGGCCGTTTGAATAAGGAGAAATACAGGCTCCGGTAATCACTGCCGGAATGCCTGAATTCCTCACTGCTTTTAGTATCCCTTGACTTACGTTTCCGCCCGCTCCGAGAAGCAGAACTTTAATCGGTTGTTTCATAATTAATCTAACTGTTTACTCTATTCGATAAATACATATAAGTTGCCTTACTAGACTTTAATACAAACCATTTTTGATTATATATTCGGCATAATCAAAATCTTCTATTGTATCAATATCAACACTTTTCCTCTTTTCCATAATATATGCAAACTCTTTATCTGAAAGAATTGCTATTTCCGAGGATGTATAAAGGATTCTTCTGATATATAGGGCACCATTTATTCTATAATAAGTATTCAACTTTTGCCTTGGGTTTTCTTTCACTCCTTTTCTAAACATTTTCAAAGACAGGCTTTCATCCAATGTCATAGACCATAACGGCGAGTGATCCATTTCACAGACAGCAGTAATCGCATCTGCATTTTTATCGTCCAGCATATGATAACCTGCGGCAATATCATCTGCTGTCCTCAAAGGCGAGGTCGGCTGCAATAAACAGACCGTATCAAATTTATCAGAATAACCGTTCAGGACTTCTTTTACAACATCCCAGCTGCCCGCAGTATCACTGCTCATTTCCGCCGAACGCAAAAACGGAACTTCTGCTCCAAGCGCTTTTGCAATATCAGCATAATGCTCACTATCCGTAGAGACCATTATATGGGAAAATAAATTTGAATCTGTTGCGGCTTTTATACTATACCCAATCAGCGGAATGCCATTAAGCTCTCTGATATTCTTATCTTTTAATCCCTTTGAACCGCGTCGAGCCGGAATAATCGCTATGTTGTTCATCTTATGCCTCAATATTTAATGCTGTAAAATCTCTTCTTAGGAATCACCGTTTCTTTTACAAACCACTTTTTAAGAATTTCTACAATCTTATCTGAAGTATTACCGTCGCCATAAATAAAAGAAGGCTTATGCTTCATTTCTGCAGCTTTCTCCATAGCTTCGACAATCTTATTTGTTTTAGGTTCGCAATTAACCACTGTATCAGCCATCAATCTCCCTTTTTGCCTGTCACCTATATTTACAGACGGAGTACCGAGAGACGGAGCTTCAATAATACCGCTAGATGAGTTTCCGAGGACAAAACTGCTGTGCTTTACCAGGCTGAGATATCTTCCCATCCCTAAAGAAGCAACCAACACAGCATTTGGTGCTGTACTGCAATATTCTTGAAGCATCTGATTTACTGTATCTCCTCCAGTATCAGCATTTGATTTTGTAATCAGATAGAAATATTCGTCTTTTTCTTTCATTGCTGCAATCAATTGCCCGGCATGATACTTTTCACTTCCTCTTTCCATTGTGACAGGGTGAAATGTAACAGATACTATTTTTTTATCTGATGGTATGTTTAAGTCTTCTCTCATTTCTGCATCAGTCATAAGCGGAACATGAAGGATGTTTTCAACTCCAAGTGCGCCAACATTGAAAACACGATCAGGAGCCTCGCCCATCTGAATAATTCTTTTCCTATAAACCTCTGTAGAAGGAAAATGGAGAAAACTCATCTTTGTAATAGCGTGTCGAACACAATCGTCTATTGCTCCTTCAGTAAGTTCACCACCATGGAGATGTGCGATAGGAACACCGGAATTCATTGCAGCTGCACAAACCCCCAACATTTCTGTCCTATCTCCTAAGACAATTACACACGCCGGTTTTTCTTTTTCAAAATATTCTGCAAACCCAATTAGCGCATTGGCCATAGTTCGAGAAGCATCTAATGAAGTATTGCCATCGGAAATGATAGGTATTTTGGAGAAAACAGGTATTCCGTCCTTCTCGATTTCGCTTTGTGTATTTCCATATTTTTCACTTAGATGTGTGCCTGTAACCAGAAGCTGTAATTCAACATCTTTATCTTCCTCAAGCCTAAACAGCAGAGGTCTTAGTATTCCGTATTCAGCCCTTGTTGCAGTAACGACAGCTGTCTTCATTGAATTGAATCCTCGCTGATTATTTGATCTTCCGTATAATCTCTGTCTGAAAGCCTGCCAATTACTTCATACCAACGCATCGGGCTAATTCCAGACCCCGGGCGTTTAACTGTAATGTTGTTTTCAGAGAATACTTCTCCCGCTTTAATATCTGTTTTTGCTACAATGCTTTTTCTAACGACTGAAATGTTTTTTGATTCAGAAACAGTTCTCTTCTTGATACCGTCTCCCAGTCCTGCTTCAACATTCCGTATAGCTGATACCATAGCTTTCAACTCTCCCGGTTCGAGACTTGCTCTATGGTCAGGTCCTTCCATAGTTTTATCAAGGGTAAAATGCTTTTCGATAACAGTTGCGCCGAGAGCAACGGCTGCAACAGGAATCTCAATCCCTAAGGTGTGATCCGAATAACCGATTGGAACACCCGTTTCTTTACCTATTTGAAGCATCGCTTTGAGATTAACATCTGAGAATGGCGTAGGATACTCAGTATTACAGTGCAATACAGTTATTTTACCTGCTCCATTTTTCTTCAGGACAGCTAATGCCGCTTGTATTTCATCCATCTCACACATTCCCGTAGACATAACAATTTCTCGTCGTGTGTGAGCTATCTTTTCAAGATACGGGAGATTAGTTACTTCTCCGGACGGTACCTTCCAAAAATCCATGTCAAGAGTATCAAGAAAGTCAATACTATCAAGATCAAAAGGCGTTGAAATGAAACCAATCCCAACTGAAGTGCAATAATCATTTATCTCTATGAAATCGTCAAAGGTAAGCGCCAGTTTTTCAAGCATCTGCAGCTGAGATTGCCCTTTCCCTGTCGTTTCCTTCTGATAGTCTGCTTTTTCAGCATATCTGGAGACAAGTTTATTCGGTACAAAAGTCTGAAACTTTACATAGTCAGCCCCTGCCTCTTTTGCCTTGTCAACCATTTTCTTCGCAAGTTTCATACTGCCGTTGTGATTAACGCCAGCTTCCGCTATTATCAGAACTTTTCCCATATTATTCCTTTATTTTTTTTGCAGGATTTCCGAATATAATCTCATTTTCGCCTATATTTCTTGTAACAACAGTTCCAGCTCCGACTATTGTACAGTTCCCTATCTTTACTTCCTGAATTATCGTCGAATTTGCACCTATTAAACACTGCGATCCGATACATACTCGCCCGCACAGAACAGAACCGACTGCAAGATGTGTGTAATCTCCTATCCGGTTTTCATGTTCAACGATTGAACCGGTGTTAATAATGCACATCTTCCCGATAATCGCATCGGCATTGACCACGGCTCGTTTACCTATGAATGTTCCCTCTCCGATTTCAGTCTTCTCTGATACGACTGCAGACGGGTCAATAATTACAGGCAAATCAAAATGTATTGATTTTACATATTCATATAAGTTGTTTCGTAATTCGGATCTTCCCATAAATCCCAATCCGAATACAGCCTTATGAACACCATTCTTGAATAATATGGGCAAACTGTCATCTTTTCCCAAATATTGGATATCTTCTGCATGTTTATCTTCAATATCTGTGTATCCGACAATATCATATTCTCCAATAGCTTTTAAACTGTCAATTACACTCTTCGCATGCCCGCCATATCCAATAACTACTATTTTCTCCATCGTCATTCACCATACAGACGTTTTCGCATTTTTTCTAATTCTGGCAGCTGTCCCATATCAAGCCAGTCGTTTTCACTCACAGGATAAACAGACACATTCCTTCCCTTAGCTTTCTGTTGCTCTACGACATCAGGGAATCCTATAGATACTCCTTCCTGCATGTCATTAAGCACTTCAGGCTCTACAACATAGATACCGGTATTTGTTAAAAATGAAAATCGCGGTTTTTCTTTCATCTCTTTTATTATACCATTAATTCCAATTTCGACTACACCATAAGGAATCTGAATGTTTTTATATGCACAAATCATGGTAATTGTATTCTTGTGTTCCCTGTGAAAGCGGATGATACTGTCATAATTGGAGAGCAACAGATTGTCGCAATTTGTAAAGAAGAAAGTATCGTGGAGTTTACCTTTTAGCAACGAAAGCCCGCCACCGGTACCAAGCGGTTTTTCTTCTTCATACCAGGATATATCATACAGCTTATCAGATTCCGCAAAATACCCTTTCATAATCTGTTTCTTATAGTTAACGATGATATGAAACTCATTGCAATCATATCCCATGAACCTTTGCATAATATGTTCTATAATCGGAAGTTCTCCAACAGGAATGAGAGGTTTGGGCAATACTTTGGTATACGGATCAAGGCGAGTTCCTTTTCCTCCCGCATTTATAACAACCGGTATATTCAAAGAGCACTTTGGAACTTCGAACTCACCGTCACCCAGATAAACACTTGTAATATGCCCTTGCTCATCAACAATGGGAATTGCAATATAATTCTTTTTATGAAAAAGATTTGCCGCTTCATCCCAATTATGTGCAGCTTTTGGATTCTTATTTATAGCAGAAGATACTTTATCATGAAGACTTCCTCCAGATAGAAGATGCCTCCTAATATCACCGTCTGTTAAGCAACCGATCAGTTTGTCTTCTGCAGTAATAAACAAAATTCCACATGTATTTATGTCAATCTGCTCCATCGCTTGGAGAATTGTTAAAGACTCTCCACCTATGAACTTTTTAAGTTCGTTATCTATCATCTTCCCAGCTCCTTAAGAACAGCCATGACAATTTCAGCCGTATAGTATATATCCTCTTCCGAAAGTTGTGTACTTGAAGGTAAATTCAAGATTCGGGTAGCATAGTAAGGACCTTTCTCCAACTCAAAGCACTCATCTTTGATATATGGAAGCTGTTCGTTAATAAGTCCCCAGATTGCTCTGGTTTCTATTCCGTAATCATGAAGACTTGTGATAATCTCACGCATTGTAGCTGTTACCTTTGTTCTGTCTATACTTAACGAGTAGAACCACTGATTGGAATACGTTCCTGGTCTAAACGGCAGCAGTTCACCCAAGTCAAAATTTTTAAAAAGTTCTTTATAAAGATTGTAGTTGCGGTGCTTACGGTCTATGAAATCTTCCAATTCTTCCATCTGAGCCACACCGAGTGCGGCCTGTAGGTTCGTCATTCGGTAATTATAACCGATCTCATCATGTATATAGTAATGCGAATCATTCTTGGCCTGTGTAGACAGATAACGCAGATGATCTACTTTTTTGCTGTCATTTGCAGTTACAGCACCACCACCTCCGGTAGTGATAATCTTGTTTCCATTAAAGGAAAATGCTCCGAAATCTCCTATTGTTCCCGCGTACTTTCCGGCATATCTGCCTTCCGTATATCTTGTTCCCAAAGCCTCAGTTGCATCTTCGATAACTTTAAGACTATAATCAGCAGCTATGTCCATAATAGACTCCATATCAGCCATGTTACCAAATACATGGACAACCACTATCGCCTTTACGGCCTTATCTATATGAACAAGCTGACCGTTCTCATACTTGCACTTTTCTTCACAGAACCTGCGAAGCTTGACCGGGTCCATCGTTAAACTGTCGTCGCAGTCGATAAATACAGGCTCTGCAAACTGATAGCGGACAGGATTAACTGCAGCAATGAAGGTTACAGGCGGTACGAGCACAATATCGCCAGGAACAACTCCCGCCTCAACAAGTGAAAGGTGAAGAGCCGAAGTTCCGCTCTGACAGGCAGCGACATTTTCGGTGTGGAGAAAAACAGCAAGCCTTCTCTCCAATTCAGTTATATAAGCACCGCCTGTAGATACCCATCCCTGGTTTATAGCATCATCAATATATTTTTTTTCATTTCCTTCAAAATTCGGTATGGAAAGAGGTATAAATCTGTTTGTCATTTAAAAACCTCATATTATAAAACAATAGATATCAGATATTATAAATATCTGTTTTATATTTATTGATATTCTTTTGCAGAAACTCAATTGTTTCAGAAAGGCCTTCTTCAAATGTGTACTTTGGTTTCCATTCTGTAAGTTCCATAATCTTTCGATTAGACCCAAGGAGTCTGTTTACTTCACTTTTTCCCGGACGTACCCTTTGCTCATCGCAAACTACTCGAGCATTTGGATTGATCTGCCGTATAAGCTCGTTTGCCAGCTCTCCAATTGATATCTCTCTCTGAGTAGCAATATTTATTTCTTCTCCCACGGTTTTGGGAGATTTATATATCTCTATAAATCCATTCACTGTATCCTTAACATAGTTAAAGTCCCTAGTAGGCGTTAAAGCCCCGAGTTTTATCTCTTCCTGTCCTGAAATCAGCTGAGTTATGATCGTAGGTATAACCGCTCTCGCAGACTGGCGGGGACCAAATGTATTAAAAGGTCTTACGATGGTCACCGGAAGAGAAAAGCTTCTGTAAAATGACTCGGCAAGCCTGTCAGCTCCTATCTTTGTAGCAGAATAAGGCGACTGCCCCTGGAACGGATGATTTTCATCAATAGGAACATACTTAGCTGTTCCGTATACTTCAGACGTCGAAGTAACAAATACTCTTTCAACACTCAACTCTTTTGCTGCCTGAAGAATATTAAGAGTGCCTTTAATATTAGTATCTACATATGATTCGGGACTGTGATAGCTGAAAGGGATTGCAATCAGCGCTGCAAGATGAAAAACCGCATCGCATTTTTTCATTGCTGTCTTTACACCGTACGAGTCTCTGATATCTCCGCTGAAGATCTCAATATTACCTTTTATATCTTTTGGCAAAGTTTCGAGCCATCCCCAGGAGTTTTGAGAATTGTAATGAACAAACGCCTTTACCTCATACCCTAGCGTTACCAATTCCTCCGTTAGATGGCTTCCTATAAATCCGCCTGCTCCTGTTACCAATATTTTTCCCATAAGTGCTTATTGATCTACCCGATAAGGCAATCTCCTTCCAATATATTAATATTGCTACTATTATATCTTTCGCTTTTGAAAAATCATATCAAGAAATACTTGTACTTAGACAAATTATAATATCATTAAAGCTCCCGAAATGCAAATTCTTCGGGAGCTTAATGGTTTTTGTTGGGAATTATTTGTCTGGACACTTTTCAATCTTCTGAACCGCTTTCTTTAATACCGCCTTTAATTGATTTTTCATGAAAACAATTACCAGGCATAGATAAATCCAAAATCACATTTTCTCCCAATTCTTTTAGTAATTCCTGGCTAAAATCAAGTATATACCCGCCTGAATCAGTAAATGTCATTTCTCCAAAATATATCTTCCCTTTAATATTATATAAGTCAACTCTTACCTCGGGGTGCCCTTTACTGAGTATCCCAGCAATTTCCAACATGCATCTCCAATTATCAGGTTTTGGAATAGAAAACCTAGTATTATGATTCTTCAATAATTCAGTATGCTGATTCCATCCAAGATCATACCAATCCAAACGATAATGACCGTGAATATGTCTGTCCCAAATCACAAGACATCCATACGGTTTTCCGTCCATACACCAGATCTTATAATCTACAAGTGAGCATGAAAAAGACTCTGTTGAATCATCTTTCAATAGCTTTTCGGCAATGATGCAATTATTTATAAGCTGATAATGAGGTTCCGCCAACCTGACTCCATAGTTTTTATCTTTTAACCACTGTATTAGTGTTTTTCTAAGTATTTTCTTATCTACTACATTTTTGTTTGTTACTATTAGAAGATTTCCGCTACCATTATTACTCTTAAGCACGAACTCATCCGGTAAATCTGCCCAAGCTGCAAGAACCTCATCCGCTGTATTCCATTTTCCATATAACGGTATGAGAGTATCTTCAAGACCTCTGTTTTTTACATATTCCCGCACCAAATATTTATCTGCCAGCATAGCCCATTCGTTGGGATCTGCATGAAACTTTAGCCAGTTAATCTTTTCATTTATATCTTTCGGATTTTCCCAGTCAATATGCCTCCCAAAGAAATCATAGAACAATTGATCAGCTGCTTTCATTGGGTGTTTCTTCATAATAAAAATACACAGTTTCTGTCTAAGCTTTGAAAATGCCCAACAAGCTGGGAATAAGTGTTTTTTAATTACCGACCGAATTGTATAACTCATTTCACTTCGCCTTTTAATAAATCGTTGATATGTAATACAACAATTTTGTCAATAATCCTTACAAATGCTTTTTTACTCATGATAACTATATTAACGGTTATGTTTTTGCTTTATTTTCTTAAAATAATCATTAAGTATTTAAAAACAGCTATTATGTCGATAATGCTCTCTGCTACAACACAGAAAACATGTACTCCTCTTCATTATAGCACGGTATTACTACAGATATTTCAAATTATCAGTCACTTTCTCACTTTTCGCCTGAAATACTCATATACAGGCCAATACACTTTATGCTTGCACAAAATAAACAGTATTTTCCTTTTTACCGGGTTTGCTACCTTAGCCATCCTGTTTATCCATTCAGTATAATAATCACTGTTACAAATAGATGCCAGCTCCAATATCGTATTTCTTCTCGTAAGATTAGCATATATAGAATTTACAATGCTTGTATAAAAGAAAAAACTAAGCTCAATATCCATACATTTCCTGACTTTATCTGTAATATACTCAGGATAACATTCAAAAAAACACTTCCGCGCCTTCAGAATCTCATTGATATTTGCTGTTGTCAATGAATTTGGCTTGATCAGCTCCGATTTTATATGCTCTTCACGATAAATATAAAGCGGTTCATCTATATATTTCACCTGGCCCGCTTTAGCAAATGCCCACATATTTAAAACATTATCTTCCATACGGCTAATCCTGCGATCAGATAACAGTTTGTTTTCTTCAAGAAATACTTTCTTATACAGTTTGCCCCAAGGAACTCCAACAGCTGTCACAGTTTCCTTCTCCGGCTGCAAATAGGAAGGATCCAGCAGCTGGCAGATCAATTTCTCTTTTTCTATGCTGCTTGATGCTGTAAAAGAATCCTCATAGAAATGGTATTCTGTTGTTTCACCGCCCTCTTTTAACAATTTGCAGGCAGAACATATGATTTCACAATCCGGAGTCATATTATCATACAAGGTAATAAACATATTCTGCCCGACAAGATCATCTGCATCGACAAATGCAATTAATTTCCCGCGAGCCAGAGCGAGTCCTTTATTTCTTGCAACCGAAACCCCGCAGTTTGTTTGGTTTTCAAGTCTGATATACTTAATGTTTTCAGCAAGTCTCTGACATATTGTCAGGCTGTTATCCGTAGACCCGTCGTTGATTATTATTATTTCAGCGGATAAATCGGGATATCTCTCCGAAAAAGCGCTGATTGCCTCAACTACACTGTTAACACATGTTTCAACATATTTCTCGCAGTTATACACCGGTATTACCGCAGTTATCATACATTTTTCTGATTTATTATCCATATTTCCGAACTTTTAAGAGGCCTTTCAGTTTTTCTGATATCATTTTTTTGAATATGAAGATTTGCGTTTGTCTCTTCCCAAAACATGCCTCAAAATTCTGTATATTTTACTGTTTCTGTCCGGTTTCACTATTTTGCTTAGTTCATGGATTATTTTATCGACGAACGAAACATAAAGGATTGCAGGTGCTGTCTTAAATTCGTAATTATTCGCTTTCAAATATACGCTAAGCAGTCGTTCTCCCAAAAATGCACAATATCGCTTATGATACGGTACTCGGTCAACGTCCCCGATTCTTCCCCTGACCTGAAATAAAACTCCGAATATGAAACTGCAGAATTTTTCGAATTGCTCTGGAGCACAAAAAAACATATTGCAGTTGCTGCAGTTGGCACAGTAGTCTTTCGACGCACCGTTGTTATCATACAAATCGTTCCATGCAGTTTCATACATAGGGTATTTTTTTAATATATCCTTAATTACAAGTATATCTTCAGGATAGTTATGAGTTACCATGCTGCCAGGTTCCAGAACAATCCATCTGTTTTGTTTATTCAGCACAAACTGTTTTACAGCATCCGTTCCAATACCAAGATATTTATTGTAATGTGCACATCCAATAATATCATCTGCTCTGAAGCTGAAATTCTTCCAAATCCAGTAGATTCCTGTTAATTCTCCCCAATAAGCGTTGTCTATGGAGATATTGTCGCCTGTATTATCTCTGCTGATGTATCTGAATCCTGTCCGAAGGTCAGCCCCTACTTCGACAGGAATAATATTCATCGTTTCCTGTCCCTTCATTGCTTTTTTTATCCACTCAACACTTTTCCCAAATGTAAAAACAAATAAATATGTGCCATAAAGTAATATGCCTTATAATATGTATTTTGTTATACTGTGTAATGCAGCCGATATATCCATATAAAGACGTCTTCCCGAAGGTATGCTTGTATTAACTGAGTTAAGATATCCTGCTTTCAGTTTGTTTTTTCTTATCCACACATTAAGCAAGATCTCCCCCAGGAATCCAAATACCCTTCTCTCTTCTGGCGAATACCCTTCCATGTCGATATTGTCTTCGCAATATTCCAGAATCTCAAACAGCCAGCAGCAATATTTATCCATATTTGTCCTTTTCATGATAAACATATTGCAGTAACTGGCTTCGTAAGAAGAGATAACGCTATTGAAGCTTTCAAGGTATTCCGGCGAAATCCGGGCTATTGCTTCGCGAGCAGTTTCGAGATCCTTCTGTTTACCTGCACCAAGATCATAATACGCTTCTGCTACTGTACATTCCCATTTAATAGGATTAGGCAAAATGACATCATTGTTTTGCAGCAATTTAACAGCTAAACTTCTGTCAACAAAAAAACTGCTGCTGTTCGAGTATTTTTTCAGTGAGAAAAACCGTCTGTAATGACATAATCCGATAACATCAAAACCGGGCGGCATATTTTTCCATGCCCAATACAGTGCCGTCAGTTCGCAGTAGAAAGGATTCTTTTTTGAGATATTCTCTCCGGCATCATCACGTAAAGCAGAAGGCATTTCAAAATCTTTTTTCCCAACAATTACAGGTGTATACCCGGCAATATCGGGACAGTCAAATCTTTTATGGCCGACAACAAGCATTATAAAATTGTTGCCAATGCTTTCATTTTTCATTCATTTTCAAATTGTTTGCAGGTACTCCCCAAGCCTTGCAGCCTGCAGGGACATCATGTGTTACCACCGCATTTGCACCAATTATTGCCCCGTCTCCAATCGTCACTCCCGGCATAACGCATACATTTCTCCCGATCCAGACATTTTTCTCTATTATAACAGGACCTTTCGAAACAAGCTTTCTTTCAATCGGTGGAATACTCAATTCCGCATCGCTGCTATTTCCGTGGAAATTATCAGTGATAAAAACATTATCTCCCAGGAGGCATCCGTCTCCTATTTCAACCCTATTCATACATGATATATGACAGTTGTCCATAACGGAAACATCAGACCCGATTTTTATCTTCGGTGTGTACTCTGTCTCTTCCCCGCGATATTTATTCCATGCCTGAAGTTTAAGGAACCTGCCCGCACTGAAATCATTCCCAATTGTTATATAGGCTCCTCCGATAACCGAGTAATCTTCCCCTATACTGATATCGCTCCCGCATATATTAATCGAAGCGCAGAATTTACGTGTTCTAAAGCTATTTTTAATTTTACGTATTATATGGAGTGCCGCTCTCATTATTCTCCGTCCATTCTTTTATCCATTCAAGATATCTGTATCCGTTTTCCTCTGTCGGTTCCAGTATCATCCCCTCTGCCCATTCGTTCCACGCGTTGAAAAGAATATATTCCGAATCTTTTATGCTGTCCATATAATTATTGAAATGCTTTTTATCGAGCGGAGTAACTATATATCCCCTCTCCTTATGTCTCGGAGTGTTGTCCCATTCGAACATTACTACAGGTATGACATCTTTTTTTGTTTTTGGTATATGGAGTTTCATTGTATTTTCAAGAATACTGTTTCCTTCATATATCTCAGGCTCATCGTAATTGCTTTTGTTTTTTCGATTTTTTAGTTTTTTTATAAGGCTGGATGTCTCGGATGTCCCGAAAACAGGCTGTCTAATCTGGACTGCCTTTGTATAGCAGCTCATTTCAAGCATCTGTTTATAGTAGTCAAACGGAAAAGGAATGAGTCTTCCCGGGTCAAACGATTCTATGAAATAGATACCATAAAACCCCTCCTGAACAGCTCTTTTATTGAGATATCCCAGCATTTCATCCTTGCAATCTATCAAAGAACTGAACACTCCAAACAACGGCATATTGTCCTTCTTTTCATAACGACCGTCTTTAAAGAAAGGCAAAAGGTATTGAAAATGCTTTTCCCATTCTTTTTCTTTCCCGTACTCCATTGGCATAAGCACCGTCTGTTTTCCTTCCCAGGTTCTCTTCCATGGATGGTTTGCCCATATAAAGAAGAACTTTTGGTCAATCTCTTTCCAATTCAGAAGATTCTCTGCAGGTTTCTCCAGTAGATGCTTTCCGTTAAAATAATAATGGTAGTATGCGAATCCGTCTATCCCATATGTTTTGGCAAGCTCTGTCTGCCACAATACCGTTTTCTTATCGAGGAGGTTATAGTAATTCCTGCCAAGCGGATGCTTGGGCTGGATGTGGCCTTCAAATAGAGCCTTTGCGTTTTTCACACTTACCCACTCTGTGAAGCCCTCGCCCCACCACTCATTATTTTCGGGTATCTCATGAAATTGAGGAAGATATAATGCAAATTTTTTCATCAAGTACGTGCCCTCACGCAACAGTTCTTTTTCTCATTTTCAGTATATTTACAACAAACTCTTTTGCATCTGGATACCATTTTGTTCTGCTGAAAAGAGACCAAAGAATGAGGTTTGATGCAATACATATAAACGCCCTAACGATCAATGTAAGTACAAGTCCGCCTTTCCCGGCCCATTCCGGAAGAAGTGAACAAACGTAACAAGTAACTCCTGCCGTAACAGCTATTATTATTACATACTGTACAGATATTAACCAGTATTCTGTTACCTTATGTCCGGTAAAATAGCTGCGGAACAGGATTCCCGATCCGTAAAAGCTGACAAGCGTCATCGATATTATGGTAGCGCCCACGATCCCGGATACGCCGAAATAATACCCTAAAACGAAGTTCAGCGTGAGATTTAAAACCATTTCCATTATATATCTGAATCTTCCTTCATACCAAAGCCCCGCCGCTGAATAATACATGCTGTTCATATCCCCCATCTTCAGTCGGAGAAAGTAAGCACAGAAGAGCGTCATTGGGAAGGTCGGAAGCGTGAGTTTTTCTCCTACCCATAGCTTCATAAAAGGCTGGTAAAGGCAGAGCAGACATACCGCACACCACCCGGAAATCCACATATACAGCATGTTGAATTTATTAAAATCCCTGTAATTTGTTTCCGGTGTCTCCAGTGCTATTTTATTCCCCACACCGGCAAGCATAGAACTGGTAATAATACCTAAAAACCCTATAACCGTAACCATAATATAGTAATAATTATTGTATATTGTGACCATTGTCAAGCCAATATAAGAGGAGACAATTATTGTATCAAAAGAATTCCTGGTAGCATCACATATTTTTGAAATAATGAGTCCCTTCATGCTTTTTTTAATTTCCTGCATTTTTTCCGGGCGCACAGCTCCTTTGCATTTTATATGCGGAAACAGTTTATCGGCCATTTTTGCATCCATCAGATTAAGTGCTACAGTACTTATCGGATGCAAAACCGCATAACAATAATAGTTTTTAAAGGCAAGTAAAACAATTATCTGAAAAGCATATAATAAAATATACACTGCCATCCGATTTTTCAGCATTACATCCTGTCGCTGATATACCGATAACAGCGTAGACTTGTACGCATACATTAAATAACTAATTGTCGTATCACTAAGGACAATTAAATATATTACATAAATATTGATATCAGAAGGAGCAGATCCTTTTATCAGATATTTCAAAAAAGGCATTATGATTATCCCTGAACCAAGAATAATCAACCCGATAATTCTGTATATTTTTCGATATAGGGCGAGTAACGCACCTGTTGTATCATTATCATCTTCCGCAACGGGTTTATACATACTGTATACAATTGCATCTTTTATTCCAAGATCCGCTAAACTCAATACGGAAAGAATTGAGGCAAACAAACTTCCAAGCCCGGAATATTCGGCTCCAAGACGATATATTAACAGCGTCCTGACAGCAAAAGGAAAGACTCTGTTTACGATCTGTCCCCCAAGGCCCCAAGCGCTGTTTTTTATTGTCTGCTTTGTTCTTTCTATTTTCATAATCGCTTATCAATTCCAAAATCAAATCTTTCCGGACTCGGCCAATTTTGCTTTTTCATCTCCAAAAAGAACTGCTCCATGTTTTTTTCAGCATTTGGAGCCCAAAGCTTATCCGGATTGCCTTTAGCCATATATGAATCTTTTATCTGCTTCAAAAGATCATCTGCATCCCTGAATGTTCGCGCAAGATTAAAGTCTATAAGCATCTGATTTCCAAAATGTTCGAATTTCTCAGGAATGAATATATTGGCGCCGGGAATAGAAGCGCACTGCAGCCCGACAGTTGAATTTGTTACAATATGATGTCTCCCGTATTTTAACCAGTAGTATATACCTTTACTCTGATCTGTAATGAATTCAACTTTTCCGCTTTCTGTCAGCAGAGGATAGTAAACCTCGTGGTTTACCTGATTGGGGTGCAGTTTGACCATTACTATGAAACCTTCCGCTGTGAGTTTTTCCGTCAATTCCAAAATATATTTTTCGTACTCTCTGCCAGCATCAGGATAAATAATAATTACACTATTATTCGTCTTATCCTGTTCAACTGCTTTTATCTGCATTTCATGATATGGGAATCCTGTTGGGATTGCGCGGGTTGCCTTGTCAAGTTTCATATCTGAAGCTTCCGCCTCACCAAATGTCAGCATGTAATCGGGCAGATGCTTCCACCCGTTTTCAGATTTTGGAAGCCAATATGCCGGATGTTCCGTGGCCACTCCATGCTGGAGTTCTATTATTTTTATTCCTCTCTCATGAGCGGATTTGTATGCCGGATACAGATATTCCTGATAATAACAAACCACAACCATTGCTCTGCAGCAAGTCTTATCAAAAATCCTGTTCCACCATTTATATGCTGCTTTGTAACCATAGTACAGGTATTTTATTCTATCAAGGATCTCTCCATGCTCTAAGCTCAAGCCAAACTCTTCATTGAAATACGACACCCATTTTTTTATGTTTTTTTCTTCTGCCGGATCTGTAACAAGTGTATTGGTCAGTTTATGCCAATAATAGACCAAGGCTTTAGAAAGCTGCATGTAATATATATTGCTTGTTGTATTGTTTTCTTCGATAATATGGTCATAAGGATATTCATGAAGCTTTGCAACGGTTATTTCTTTCGGGTATGACCAGCCTTTATAATAGTTTGCAGTTCTACCTTCTCGTTCCGAATGCTCAAGCTCAAGGATTTCACATTTTCCCATATGCATTAAATGTATCTTTCCTTTTATCGCAAAGCTCGCCATTCTTAAAACAGATCGCGGTTCTCTTGTCTTTTTTCTGATTTTTTTGATTTCGTTCTTTACAGCGAAACTATGTTCGGGAATACTGATATCATTGAAAATATACAGTCTTAAATACTGCCAATATGGAAAACCGCAATACTTGGAATCGAAAAGTCGCAGCCTGCTCTCCGCTTCAGAAAATCTTTCAATTAACTCTTTGCGTTTAGATTTCACCAGCAAATACCTTTCTTTTAATAAACAAGAGCTTCAGACTTTATAATCTCCAAAACCGCATTCCGCTTGCTTTAAGCTCATCAAGCCTGTACAGGCTTTTAACATCTATCAACACTTTGGCTTTATCAGGCATATCATGTCTGAACATTCCTTTTATCTGATACATCGATAGCGATCTGTATTCGGTATGCCCTACAGCAACCATAATACAGTCGGCATCTTTTATTTCTTTAAGCGGTACCAGTTTCACGCCGTATTCATGCCTTGCGACATCCGGATCTGCCCAAGGATCGGAAACCGAAGGAATTATGCCATATTCTGAAAGACGTTTGATAATATCAAAGACCTTGCTGTTTCTGGTATCCGGACAATCTTCTTTGAATGTGATTCCCAATATGACCACATTGCTTTTTTTCGGTGCCTGCCCTGCTTCTATCATCTCACGAACAGCATTATCTGCAACATAAGCTCCCATACCGTCGTTCATCTTTCGTCCGCTTAAAATAATGCTGCTGTGATATCCCAGCTTTTCCGCCGCATAAGTCAAATAATAAGGGTCTACGCCTATGCAATGCCCCCCAACAAGACCGGGCTTGAACCCCAGCGCGTTCCACTTTGTATTCATACCTTCCAGAACTTCAATCGTATCAATGTGCATCCGGTTGCAGATAATTGCAATTTCATTCATAAATGCTATATTGATATCCCGCTGACTGTTCTCAATTACCTTTACAGCTTCAGCGGTTTTTATGTCGGAAACCGGAAATGTCCCGGCTTTTATTACAATATCATATACTTTCTTGACTTCATTGCATGTTTCTTCATCCATTCCGGACACAATTTTCCGGATATTGGTCAGTGTATGTACCGCATCTCCCGGGTTTATCCGCTCGGGTGAATATGCTATTTTCCACTCAGCTCCGCATTTCAGCCCAGAAATATCTTCTATTATCGGTACACATATTTCCTCTGTGACTCCCGGATAAACTGTAGATTCGAATACTACTATTGTTCCCGGAGTTATATTTCTGCCGACGATTGCAGATGCATTCCTTACCGGTTCAAGATCCGGAGAATTGTCGTCATTGACCGGCGTAGGAACTGCGACAATAATAAAGCTGGCCTCTGAGAGTTTTTTTTCATCAGATGTAAACTCAACTGTTGTCCTGCTTATTGCTTCATTACCGACTTCATGCGTCGGGTCAATACCGCTTTTGTACTGCTGTATTCTGCTTTCATTGTGATTAAAGCCTATTACTTTAATATGTTTTGCAAATTCCACTGCCAGAGGCATACCAACATAACCCAAACCTACAAGCGCCAGTTTGTCTTGACCGGCTATGAGCTTCTCATAAATACTATTAAATTGTATATCTGTTATTTCCATATCGTTTTCCTGTTTATTCAAGAACTGCTTTACACACTTTATCAACCTGATCTTCGGTCATATAAGGATGAATCGGAAGACTCAGTGCTCTTTTCGTCGCTTCAATCGTATTGCGAAACTCATCCTCTTCAAGCTGCATCGCTGCATATGCTTTTTGCTGATGGAGCCCTCTCGGATAATAAATCATTGACGGTATTTCCTGCTCTTTAAGCCTCGCACGAATCTCGTTCCGCTCAGATGAGTCTTCAAGAAGAATCGTATACTGAGCCCATGAAGACAAGAATCCGTCAGGTATCGTCGGAGTTATGACTCCTTGCTTCAGCCTCTCCGTATATAAGTCTGCAACATGATTCACATTCTCAAGCTCATATTCCCTGAAAGCTTTTAATTTGGGAAGCAATATCGCTGCCTGAATAGTATCCAGCCGGGAATTCAGCCCTACTTCTCTGTTATCATACTTGTCTTCCGCCGACTTCCCTGAAGCCCGAAGTGATCTCAGTCTTGCATCTGTTTGGTCATCATCGGTAAAAACAGCACCTCCGTCTCCATAGCATCCGAGCGGTTTTGCAGGAAAGAATGAAGTGGCGGAGATCTCTCCGAAAGAGCAGGCGATCCTGTTTCCTATTCTTCCGCCGAATCCCTGTGCGGCGTCTTCAAGCACTTTAAGCCCGTATTTTTCGGCTATCGGAAGAATACTCCCGTAATCTGCGGGGAGTCCGAACAGATCAACCGGAATAATTACTTTCGGTTTTAACTTATTTAATGCAATTACTTTCTGTATCTGCTTTTCCAGATGTTCTGGATCAAGATTGAAAGTTTTGAGATCTATATCAACGAAAACAGGTGTTGCCCCGATAATCGAAGCACATCCCGCGGAGGCAAAATAAGTGAAATCTGATGTAAAAACAGCATCTCCCGGCCCTATATCCATAGCCATCAGTGACAACTGTAAGGCTTCAGTTCCGTTGGCCACCCCAACACAATGTTTCCTGCCGACATATTCTGCCAGCTCTTCTTCAAGCCTTGTCACAGGATTTCCAAGAATAAACTGCCCGCTCTCGATGACTTCCCGGACTGCAGCGTCAATCTGTGGCTTTAAATATCTATACTGTGTTTTTAAATCTCTGAACTCCATCTGATATAGTACCCTCTGTTTATCATAAGCATTATTATGCTTTAACATCTTCTTCCGTCATAATCGATTCCAGATCAGAAATGTTTTCCTTAAGTGATCTGTAACGGTCAGAATTGCCTGAATAAACGAAGCTTTTTATCGATTCATCCAGTGTCTTCTCTTTTCTGTTGTACCAGAAAGCATGTGTCAGTATGTTCAACCTGGGATTCTGCCCGTTGCATATAATTTCTGTAACAGATTCTCTCCATCTTCGCCTGGAATCAGAAACATATTTGAATTTATGAAAAAAAGTATCTTCATAACTGTTTATAAGACCCGGAATATCAAGCTCCGCTTCAAGTATCTTTCTGCTTGGTCTGTGGAAACTGAATGTATCCACTTCAGCATCCAATAATCTGCTAAGAATTTCAGTTTCCATTATTATTTTTTCTGAAACTTTATCAGGAACTGCATATACATCAGTATAAGCCGTTTCATCAAAATGCAGACCGATCTTATGACCTGCGTATATGATCCTTCGCATTCCCTCAACTGAAGCTCTTGAAGCGGCATTATACAGATCTGAGGTTAAAAGGATAAAATAATCTGTACTGATTCCCAATTCCGCTTCCAGTTCTGCCATCTTTACAGCCTTTTCTATGCTTTCATCAACATCATGACGCATAATTACCGGCTTTTCAGCATCTGTGTAATTGCTATAGTGAACAAATCTGTATTTGTTGTTTTTTAGCAGCTCAACCAAATTTGTATAAGATTCATACGTAAAATTCATATCAAAATGCATATGATCCAAAAATATCCTGAAATTCTTCTTTTCGCCTTACAAGTTCAAATGCCCCGTCTTCATACTTTACAATCGGACATGCCTCTTTAATAAAAGGCGGCTTTAGTACTATAGAATATGAACCCGCATTTTCAAAACAGATCATATCACCGATGCACGTCTCTGAATCAAATGACGGGTACATTATATCATTTTCAAGACATGTATATCCCGTAATTTCTATCGGAGGCTGCAGTTTTTCGCCAAGATTATCCGTATAACTGCCTGATTTAATAATTCTTACAGGAAGCTTTTTATGTACGCATAATTCGCCGAGCTGTTGAAAACTTCCGTCAGTCACAGCAATATTCCTGCTTCTGATATGCTTGACTGCTACTATTTTTGTGCAATAGTCAAATGTATCGGCGACAACCGTCGTACCCGGCTCGACAATAATACACGGTTTCCGGTCTTCCGATTCAAAGATTTTGTCAATCTTTAAGGATATTATTTCCGAATACTCTCGAAAACTCGGAATGTATTGCCCGAACTGCTCTGCCAGCTTCGGATTCAAATGTCCGAACATTCCACTTCCAAGATCCAAATATTGAATATTTAAATTGTATTCTTCTCTGAATTTCCGCACGATCACAGCCATTTTTTCGGCGCGCTTCCCCCATGCTTCAAGTGATCTTGCGCCGGAAAGATGAAATGACAATGCTTCAAATGAGAGATTTCCCGGTAAAGAGCTCTTCAGCAGATTAACTGTAGCCTTGATCTCTTCTCCGTTTATATCAAATCCGAATCTTGAATCTTTTCCGCTCCCAATTTCAAAATTCAGTCGAAGTCCTATCCGTGCCTTTGTTGCTCCCTCGTAATTTAACGCAGCTTTAACTTCCTGGAGATTATCGAGTAAAACCAATGCTCCACCACACAGCATTTCATTGAGCGATTCGATTTTACCCGGACCATTTACAACGATCTGAGTTCCTTCAAAACCGATCTTTCTTGCAAGATTGTATTCCATTCCGGAAACAACTTCAGCCAAACCGCCCATTTTTAATACACGTTTGCAAACAGCCGGCGTATAATTTGTTTTAAAAGAATATGCTATCCTATGTTTAGGATAAAAACGGTTTAATTCTAAATCCAGTTCTTTATAGTTTCTATCAAATCTCTCAGCATCAAATATATGAAGCGGCGTCCCAAATTTTTCTGCAGCCTCTTTTATTATTGAATCATTCATAATAAACCTGCTCAAATCTCCAGCATATTGTCACTTTCATCATAGAATCTTTCATTCCAGAACCGCTGCATTCTGACTCCGTATCTGATTGGAGGCTGAGTGACCGGAAGACCCAACCAGCTTTTAACACCAAGCCAGGGCATATTGGCACCTGCCGCAAAGCATGTCACTATTCCACCTGTCAGACGCGGATTTATTTCAATAATATAGGGTATTCCTGTTTCATCACATTTAATATCAAACCCTATATTTCCGCTTAAGTCCATAAGCTGTACCACATCACTGCAATATTTTAACAGATCGGGCCGATCTACTACTTTACTGCTGGTCTGATTTGAACTGACAACGCTGAGCCCTTGCCTTACGACCGCTGCCAAGACATCGCCGTTCCGGGCAACAATATCGGTACTGAATTCTGCCCCTTTGAGCAATTGCATAACCATCATCTTCTGCGGAAATACAGGCGTCTCATAGAATATATCTTCAAGATTGCTGATGGAGCAATAGATACCATTGGGTTTTTCATTAAAAAAAAGCCTCGATTTTGATATTGCCGGATCAATGAGTCTTACAGCTCTGCTGCCATTTCCTGTGAGCGCTTTAATGCAAAACCCTGTAGCGGGATACCCTATCATTTTAATTGCTTCTCTCGCTTCTTCAGCATTGCTGACTATATAAAAAATCGGTACTCGCATCCCTGCATTTTTCATTTCTGTGAGAAGCATTCCTTTGTTGTTCGCATTTATTAAAATCTCAGGATCAGGTACCGCCACAATTATTCCGTTCTCTTTAAATTGCTGCTTAGCAAAAGAAAATTTCTCAAGTTCGCGCGTTACACAGGGAATTACAATATCTAATTTCTCATCAATACATATTTTGAGTACAGCATCGATAAAGTTGTCATCCTGCGCCGGAGGAATCTTGTAAAATATATCAAAGGCCTTGCGCGACGGTGCGCTTTCATCCATATCAGCACCTGCAAGCCAGAGTTCCCTCTCTTTGACCGCTCTGAGACACCTGAGTATTCCCGGCATTCCCGGAGCTCCTGCGCCGGTCAGAAGAACTTTTAACTTCATTATTTCAGTTCTCCCTGCAGATTCCCATTTCCATCAACAGCATAACTTCTTTTACAGTCTGGACATTTAAGATCCTTTTCAAGCACCTGACCACATTCACATGTCCAACCTATCTGTTTTGCCGGAACTCCGGCCATTAACGCATGTGGCCTGACATTATTTGTTACGACCGCTCCCGCAGCAATTGTCGCAAATTCGCCTACCTCAATGCCGCAGATAATGGTCGCATTGGCTCCTATTGTAGCATCATGCCTGACCAAAGTATGTTTATAATTTGCTTTCCCCTTGGGAAATCGCGATCTCGGGGTCAGGTCATTGGTAAAAACACATGAAGGTCCGCAGAATACATTGTCCTCGAGTGTAACACCTTCATATACAGAAACATTATTCTGTATTCTCACTCCATTTCCTATCTTAACATTTTCGGACACATTTACATTCTGCCCCAAAGAACAGTTCTCTCCTATCTCGGCACCGCTTTGAACATGACAGAAATACCAGATTTTAGTACCTTTCCCTATTATTGCATTCTCATCTATATAAGAACTATCGTGAACATAAAAACCATTCATTTTATTTCCCCAAACCAAATAATATATCAGCTTCTCAGATTCTCAAGAATTCTTACAACTTCAAGTCCTTCCTCACAGGTTGAAATTACTGGAGGATCCTCAGGTCTCAAATGATCAATGAAATATTTAAGTTCCTCTGTTAAAGCCAATGCCGGCTCATATGGGATCTCAACTGCATCGCCGCCGAGCTGGACGAGATTTCCTTCTTCAAACTCTATATGCTTATCCGTAAAGTATACTTTCTTATCCGCGGCATCATTAAAATACAGCATTCCCTTACTCCCGACCACCACAACTCTCTGCTCTTTGAACGGATGCAGCCAGGAAGTAAAGATATGGGCCTTGACATTGTTGTCATACTCGAATTGAGCTGTTGCATAATCGCATATGTTTTCCTGAAGAAAATTTCCCTTAGTAAATGCCATCTTTGCCGGTACAGATCCGGAAATATAATTTAACAATGCAATATCATGCGGAGCAAAAGACCAGAACACATTTTCATGTGTCCTGACGGTCCCGTATTTTATTCTGGTCGAATACAAGTAGAAAAGATTTCCTATGATTCCCTTTTCCGTATACTCTTTAAGTTTTCTAATTGCCGGATGAAAAAGCAGAATATGAGCTGTCATCAACACAGTATTGTTTACTTTCGAAAGCCTAACCAGTTCTTCCGATTCCTCAACCCTGAGGGTCATAGGTTTTTCCATAAGGACAGGAAGGCCTGCAGACAGAAGCTTCTTCCCGATTTCGAAATGAAGCTCTGCCGGAGCAGAACAGACATATCCGTCATATCTCTTATCTATTGCTTTATTAAGATCTGTATAGCCTTTGCAACCGAATTTATCACACAGTTCTCTGACTGCTGCTTCATCTGGGTCCATAATAGCGGCGAGATTTCCGAGTTCTGACAAAGTTCTCACATGATTTCGGCCCCAGGCACCGCATCCTATTACACATATTTTGGCATTCTTCATTTCCGGCATCTGCTTTTCTTTAAATAATCTCTCTATATGCGTTCTGGAGAACTTCTTTCTCTTTTTCCCAGCACAGTTCACTTTTTGCTTTCAGAAGATTTCTTTTATATCTGGCGTAAAGACTCTGATCAATTCGCATTGATTCGATGGATGCTGCAATTTCATCCATATCCTCCGGATCACATAACTTTCCAATATCATATCTATTAACTATCTTTCGGATTTCCGGAAAGTCAGAACCGATAACAGGACAGAGGCTCTGTATAGATGAGAGAAACTTGTTTGGAAGCATATAATAATAACTGTTACAAATGTTTTTTTCCAATATCAGATTGATATCGGCGGCTCCGACATATTTCCAAAGCTCATTTACCTCGACTGCTTCGTGAAAACAAATACGGTTTGTGACGTTTTTTTCCTCTATCAACAGCTTTAATCTGTCAATATAATCCTGTTCTCCATTCCCCAATATCACGCCTGCTATGTGATCATTTCTGCTCACCTGTTCAATCAATGTTTCCAACCCGCAGTATGGAGCAACAACCCCATGAAACATAATAAGAAATGTATTATCTTTTACTCCCAATTCTTTGCGTAAATTGTTTTTAACAGCTTTACACTCGTCTTCATTCACATCCCAGCAGGGAGGAGTGCTTCTTACCACAACCGGTCTTTTTTTAATGCGATAAATTCTCTGAACTTCATCAGCAATGCTGTCATTAACCATAACGGAAAATACGCTGTGTCTCAAAACAAATCCCTCTGCCATTTTTTTTGACAAATATCTGATTCTGTTGTTTTTATCTACAAGCCCAAGTTCATATTCATGCGCATCATATACGATCTTAGCTTTCTTTCCGTCCTTTCTGAACAGATTTGAAAGCAAAGCAATATCCGCTCCTTTTATATCCCTTCCGCTGATAACATCCGGTTTTAGGGCTGCGACCTGCTTCGCCCACGATATACCCCACAAAAAATGCTTCAAGCGCAAAGGAATATTGCGGTATGTCTTCACCGGACATTTAATTATTTGATAATCCTTAGGTTCATCGGCTATCCCGTCTTGGGGAATCATAACAGTCGCATCCCAGCCGAGCTCACAAACGGCTTCAACTTCTCTTCTGTTTCTGCTCGCATGAACCCAGTCACGAGCTATATCAACTTTTACAAATCTGATTTTATTCATAGTCTTTTTCTGCCTAAAGGATATATCAGTTCAATCTGCAGATACTATCTATAATTCTTACCGCCTGCGACCGTCTGGCTGAGTATTTCTCCTTAGTACTTCTAAGAATTACAAAGCCGTTACCCGGACGAGGGCTGTCACAGAGATATTCTGCTCCAAAGCGTTTATCAAGGCTTTGAACATGCTTATTGTCTTTCTTTACCTCAAAATATATGTATTCAAGACCCAAAGTATCAAAAGCGAGATCGTTGACCAGAACATATGCCTCTGTCATATAGGGAATATCCTTGGGGGCAGTATCTGAGAGTGCAGCGCTTCCAAGCTCGCATGAACGTTCTTCAAAGTCAATTTTGTAGATCCTTATTGTACCGGCAAAAGCTCCCGTTTTCTTGTCAATGATGCAGTAATACAGATCATTGTCCTTTTTGAGGTATTCGCGGTACCATTTATTCTGGCTTTCTACTGTAAAATCATAGTTGACAGAGTCCGTATAGTAGCGGCAATTTGCCTGATCGCGCAACTTCACAACATCTTCAGCATACTTGTCTTCATATGGAATCAGAGAAATAAAGTGCCCTTCAAGGTTCTTATCTCTGAGTTCAGAGATCTGCTCTCTCAATTTATCTGAATTCATTGAGCTTTTTGATAACATAATCCGTTTCTTGATCCGTCATTCCGTAGTACATCGGGATCGAGAGTTCCGTTTCGCTTATTTCTTCCGCAACAGGATAATCTCCTTTTTTGCAGCCGAGATCTTCATAAGCTTTCTGCAGGTGGATCGGTAACGGATAATGCTTATTGGTTCCGATCCCGGCCTTATTGAGGTGTTCTTCGAGTTCTTTCCGTCTGTTGCATCTTATTCCGAATATGTGCCAGACAGGCTCTGCCCATTCCGGAACAGAAGGAAGAATAATCTCGGAATTACTTATACCTTCCAGATACCTCCTTGCGATCTCTCTTCTGTTCTCACTTATCTTGTCCAATAACGGAAGCTTCGCTAAAAGGAAAGCGGCCTGCAGCTCATCGAGCCTCGAATTATGTCCTTTATATATATGATGGTATTTGTAATCCGAACCGTAATCGCCGAGCGCTCTGACTTTTTCGGCGAGTTCCCGGTTATCCGTTACAACAGCTCCGGCATCGCCCAAAGCACCGAGATTCTTGCCCGGATAGAAGCTGAATCCGGAAATATCTCCGAATGCTCCGACCCGTTTTCCTTTATACCTCGCTCCATGCGCCTGCGCGCAATCTTCAACAATATACAATCCATGTTTTCTCGCAATTTCAATAATCGGATCCATATCACACGGTTGCCCGTACAGGTGTACGGGAATGATTGCTTTGGTTTTATCCGAAATTGCTTTTTCGATTCTTGCCGGATCTAAGTTGAAGGTATTTATATCCGGATCGACGAGCACCGGTTTTGCTCCGGTGTATGAAACGGCAAGAGCTGTAGCTATATAAGTGTTGGAAGGGACTATTACCTCATTATCTTCCCCTATTCCCAGAGCTTTTAAGGAGAGCATGAGCGCATCAAGGCCGTTTCCGCATCCGACGCAGTATTTTGCCCCACAAAAATCAGAAAAAGCTTTTTCAAATGCCTCGCCTTCCCCACCGTGAATGTAAAAGCTGGCTTTATAGACTCTGTCAAATGCCTCTCTGAGTTCTTTATCAAGTTCCCATTCAAGCGGTTTGAATGTGCTAAAAGGTACTTTCATTTCTTTTTCCCGATGAATTTCAAAAATTCATCATAATCTCTAATATAATCCGATTCATCATACAATTCTGAAGCAAGGACAAGGAGCACTGCGTCTTCAGAGAAATCATACATCTCGCGCCAGACAATGTTTGAAATATAAAGCCCTTCATAAGGCTTTTCCAGCGGAACTACCTTGCTCTCAGTCCCGTTATCCAACCGGACCTTACATGAGCCGTGTATACATATAAGGATCTGCTGAAGGCTCTTATGCGCGTGTTTGCCTCTTATGACGCCGCTGACGGTATCATACATATAATAGACGCGTTTTATTGTAAAAGGAATGTCTTTTATCTCCTCGAGAGCCACAAGCTGACCGCGATCATCGCCGTGCGGCTTAAACATATACTTTATGATCTGCAACTGGTTCACCTCAAATATCGATTATTTTGCAAGCATCTGCTTAACGGAAGATGGGATAAGGCGGTTTATTACAAGAGAATTCATTCTTGGTACGCTTTGAATGATCAGGCTTTTATAAAACGGCTTCCTGAACTTTTCAGGAATTGTTTTGTATAAAGATAACCATTTATTTTTATCCTTGGAAAGCATAAAGAATACTTCCATTTTTGCAACACTGTTTATATAGCGTTTTTTGAAGTCCGTTTCATTCCCATAGATTTCCGCCATTCTGTTGTATATCTCTATATCTTGTTTTATTTTTTCAAAAGCAGAATAGCTTGCATTGTAGGAATGAGCGTGCTCTTCTTTATCCGTGATACGGTATGCATCTGTAACATCGCTCAGAGTATATACTCTCCCTCTTTTTATAAGCAGATAATTGTCTATCGCATCATCTACTATGTTGCTTATCTGTCCGGATGCCGAAAAATAATTGCGGCCTTCTTCCGTCAAAAAGAGGTTTCTCATCATCATTCCGTGGGTATTGCAATTCCTGCCGTTTTCAAAATCCGCCATGGTATATTCCCTGTCCGTCTCTTTGGGCGGAGGAAGAACAACATCTGCCTTAACTGACGAACCTTTTCTCAGCTCTACACGCGTACAGACTGCGAGATATTCAGGATTGTTTTCGAGAAAATCTGCCTGGATCTGGAGCTTTCTGTCATTGATCCAATAATCGTCCCCTGCAAGATTTACTATATATCTGCCCCTGCAAAGGCATCTGGCTTTGAATATATTTCCCGGAATGCCTATATTCTCCGTATTTCTGTTTACACGTATGATATCCGGATAGTTTTTTTCATATTCAGCAAGGATTTCGCCGGTCTTGTCTCCTGAGCAGTCATCGGATACAACTATCTCAAACCTGTATGCGGTTCTCTGGCTCAAGATGCTGTCCAATGCATCACGAATATATTTTTCATGATAATATGTTAAAACATAGACACTTATATCTATACTGTTTTTCTGTGTCATTTGAGTTTCTCCGTTTCCTGACGAAAACTTGAAAAATAAAACTTTAAATGCTTGATTATTTTATACAGATAATACAGCCGCAGGCGGATTATAATGAAGAGCACCCGGCTCTTCGGGGTCACAGGCCTGAAATACTTTCTGTTTTCATATATTAGCCTGAGACAATCTTTTTCCGTTTCCCTGTATTTTTTTGAAAACGGAGATCCTGCAAGATTGTAAAGAAGGGTGAGCCTTCGCTTTACAATGCTGTCTTTAATATTTGCTTCCATTTCAGGATATTTTTTCAATACTGCTTCATGCTCGGAAGCTTCAGCTTTCAAAGGGTCAAGAAATTTATCCGAAAAAGCCGATCTGCTTGCGCTAAAAGGGTTATCCCTGTAGAAATACACCTTTTTACCGCAAATGGTCATGCGCGGCTCTTTTATTGATACAAAAATATTGAAATCAAGATCTTCATTTACTCTGAGTGTTTCGTTAAAACGTGTTTTTTCTGTTATTTCTTTTTTATATATTTTCCCCCAGACAGACCAGAACGAGGGGCTCTCGGCCAAAGCAGCTTCAAGTGTTTCGTTACCGTTTAACACAGTGCAGTAGTCCGGGCCCTGCAAACAATTCCTGTCTGATGTCATACCGCCGCAGACTATATCCGCCTCTGTTTCCATCAGTTTGCTGTGCAGAAACTCCAACGCTCCGGGGATAAGCTCGTCATCAGCATCCAGAAAAACAACATATTCTCCGGTGCAATTGTCAAGTCCGGTATTTCTGGCATGTGAGACGCCAAAATTCTCTGTTTTTATGAGTTTTACAGCATCATTGCCCGCAGCAAGCTCTTTAACCCGTTCTGCCGTATCATCCTTTGATCCGTCATCAACGACAAGGATCTCGATATCCCCATAACCCTGATCCAAAACAGATCCGACAGATGATCCAATATATTCCCCGGCATTATACGCTGGGATTATAACACTTATACGCTCACTCACGATTAATTATCTGCATTATGGTTCTTTTCAGTTCTTCGAGATCCCCGGGTGTAACAGTTTTTGAAAGAGGCATTTTCAGTGTCTCTGCAGACCCGCCCGAATCATATGCCACGACAGGAGTACCGCAGGCTTCAGCCTCTAAATTCACCGTCGGATAGTTTTCTTCATATGAGGTGTTAACAAAAACATCGGCTGCGGTGTATATCTCTGCGAGTTCTGAAGGATCATATATTCTTTCTATACCTGTGATCCCATCGGGGAGTCTTTTTATCTGTTTTTTCGAAAGGCCAACCAATACTATTCTGATCGATCCGTCAATCTTTTTCCTGAGATTAATCATGTCTTGAAGCCCCTTGCGCGCATCCCAGGTGCTCGCGACGCCGAGGATTATTATTTTATCCTCAAGGGCATACCTTTTTCTGAAATCTCCGGATGTCGGTTTGAATATTTGAGAATCAATTGCATTATACCGGACTTCGACAGGGTAACCTTTCAAAAAGCTCTTCTTAACAAGGTCGGAAAGCCATTTTGAAGGGGTTATTATCGTTAGATTATTTACCCCAGTAAAGGCTGTCTTTTTTCTTGCATAGTTTGTTTCTGATGAATCGATCACAAAACTAGCGGGATATCTCTTTTTCTGTATGCATTGTCTGCAGTATGTTTCCCACTTTTTGCATTGTACATATGTAAAATGAGAACAATGACCTGTAAAACTCCAGCAATCATGGAGTGTCCAGCGGACTTCCATATCTTGCTTAGATTTGATCCATTCAAAAAGAAGCTCAATATTTATGTAATAACCATGAAGATTGTGAAGCCACAGAATATCCGGATCGAAATTATCTGCCCATTTAAGAAATATCCGCGTCGCAGTTTTTGAGCAAAAACCTGTATTATCGAAGATCCTGGTTGAAAGAGCGTGACATCTTACTCCGAGCGCATTTCCAATCCGTACACCATAATGCTTCCACTTTTCCGGAACAACGTTCGAACGCCCATAAGCTATTTTGCATTCGTATCCTTCCGCTGAAAGTTTGTCCGCAAGCTCACAGCAGATACGGCCTGTGCTTCCTGTACCGCAGAAACTGTTAATAAAAAGAACTCTCACTCAAAGACTCCTTTTATATGTGACAGATTTCCGGCTGCCATGTATTTCAGGATTTCTTCGATCCTGTCCATTACCAGATCCTTTCGGAAATTCTTTTCGAAATACTCTATTCCCTTTTTCCCGCATTCCTCATATTTCCCGGGATTTTCGATAAAATCCTTCAATACCTCTGCATATGCATCTGCATCATCCGCAGGAACTGCTGCTCCGCATCCGCATTTTTTTATGATATCTGAAGCCCCGCCATCTATCGAAGCAAGTACCGGTTTGCCTGCGGATAGATAGCTTTGAAATTTGAGAGGAACCGTATTTGCCGAATAACCCACCTGTTTTTCACTGCAAAGAGTCAGCAAAAAAGCATCTGCCGCCGGATAAATCTCTTTTTCAAGTTTTTCTTTAGGAACCCGTCCGTGAAATATGACTCTGTCGTTAACTCTTAAAGCGTTACAAAGGGCATTGTCTTCCTCATACGATGTTCCGTTCCCATATATATCAACAAGAAAAGGTACTTTCGTTTTTATCCTGCTAACCGCTTTCAGGAGGCACGGCAAATTCTGTTGTTTGCTGATATTTCCGGCAAAACATAGATGTATTTTACCGTCATCGGCAGCTCTGCTCTTTACGTTGAGCTCATCGGCATGTTGCGGTATGTAAATAATTCTGTCTGGGTCTACTCTGTCCTTATTAACAAGGTATTCCCTGAACGGCTCGGATGTTATGCCAACAACATCCGCACTCCCATATGCATATCTTGAATATGCAAGAACCGATTTATATAAAAGACTGTCTTCCCTGACATTCCAGACCTTGATCTGATCAGGCCAGATATCTACACAATACAGGAAAAGAGGTTTGTTGTATTCTTTCTTCAGTACTATCCCGGGATTTGCCATTAGTATCGGTGCAGTCTGATATGAAAAGATCACATCTGGTTCGAATTTCCCTATCCTGGCAAAAAGGCTCGATGATATAAAAAATGAAATATAGTTTACAGCTCTTCTGATCTTTCCGGTGTGTCTGGCAATTATCGGGACTCTGAATATCTCGACTCCGTTTCTTGTTTCATGGCGATTTTTAAAGTGCCGGTATTCATCAGGCACGTAGTTTGTCGAATAATCCGGAAGCCCTGTAATGACAGTAACTTTGTGTCCGCGGGCAGACAATTCCTCAGCGATATCTGTTATTTTAAAACTTTCAGGCCAGTAGTACTGCCCGGTAATCAGTATATTCATTTTTTGTTTCTGCTGCATATCTGCATATACCAATCTTCTAGCATTTTTACTTCCTCTTTTATATCGTATCCTGATCTTTTCATTTCCTCAAAAGTATCGTATCTTGAGTGTCTTACTGCCTCCTCCGCGGCATCTGCCCACAGCTTTGCATCTCCAAGAGGCAGAAAGGAAACCGATCTGCTCAGCTTTGCCTCCTGAGGCACTCTGTCTGACATAATTACCGGAAGCCCGTTTGCCTGTGCCTCGACTCCAACCATGGGCAGCCCTTCATACAGAGACGGAAGCAAAACAAGGTCCATGGCGTTGTACAGCTCGGGAACGTCGTTACGATTTCCCGTAAACACAACATTTCTGCTTATTCCGAGGCTTTCTGCTCTTGCCTCTGTATCTGCCATGAGCGGCCCGTCCCCTATTAGAAGGAGCACGGCATTATAGTCTCTTTTCAAATACTCTGCAAAGATCTCCAAAACGAAGCGATGGTTCTTTACCGTGCAGAACCTGCCCACATGCCCAATCACAGTTCTTTTTTCTATATCAAGCTCTCTGCGTTTCCTGTCTCTCGCAGATGAATCGAACGCATATTTTTCAAGATCTATCGCATTTCTTATTATTTTGACTTTTCCTTTTTCAAATGTATTTTTACCGAAAAGCCATCCTGCACATGTCTCGTTGCAGGCAGCGAGATCCGTGGCATACCTTTTCGCAAACGGACGCAGAGAATATTTAAGAATATTTCTCTTCGTCTCTCCTTTGCCCAGAGTAGAATGATTGTGGTTTATCCTGACAGGGATCCCTGCATCTTTTGCAGCCTTGAGCGCAAATACCGACAGCGTGTTCATATTGACATGAACGATATCGTATTTTTCTCTTGCAAAATGCTCTTCAAGAGCCTTCATGTACTCGGGAAGCTTCTGATACGGAGGAATAACAAAATAACGCGCGCCCAGGGCCATCATCTCTTCAGAAGGTTCACAGGAACCGTCCGAATCTATATAATAGTCAAACTGAAACTTATCATGGTCAATATAGCGGTAATAG
>JAEEGL016608775.1_pt1 | contig 39854 bp, 29 predicted proteins | sample 9134231 | NCBI WGS metagenome assembly JAEEGL01 (sample SAMN16246548, study PRJNA631951) | gut metagenome | biome: gut microbiome; feature: rumen; material: fiber-attached | host: Bos | place: Iran: Karaj | collected 2018-10
CCCGGGCGATCGAACGGGGGGACGAGCCCGCCTCGGAGAGCGCTTTCAGGTGTTTGGCGGCTAAAATCTCCTCAAACGCGAAATAGGGGAGTTTCCCGACCCGGTTTTCGCTTTTCAGGAAACCGAGCCGGTACCAGTAACGGATCGCCGACGCGGTCACGCCGATCAGTTCGGCCAGCGCCGCCGGGGTGTAGAGGGGAGGCGCTCCCTCCCGTTCGGGATGGAGTCCGAGCCACTGCCAGAAGGTTGTCTCGGTGATCGTTTCGAGCCGACCCGACTCGAAGGCATCGCGGAGCTCCTCGTCGAACGAATCGCGCAGTTCTCCCCAGGTTTTCCCCAGGGGAGCCGCCTCGCCGATGACAATCAGATTGAGGTCGCCGCGCGGAGCCGGCGAGACAACCGCTCCGGCGCCGCGGGCGAGCGTTTCGGCCTCCTTGCGGGACATTCCGGCGAGTTTGCCGCAAAAGCAGAGTTTTCGATCTTTGATGTTCTGAACCATAATCCCCTAATCCGGCGGGAGAGACTCGGGCGCGGAAAACGCGCGCGGCCATTATAAACGAAAATTCCGGAATTTCCACCCGCCGGGGAAAAAAGAGCGCGGGCCCGGCCATGGAGACCAGACCCGCGTCGGCGCGGAGAGAGTGAAATGCGCGTTCAGTTCCCGTTGTTTCGGGCCGGCAGGAGGATGAGCAGCCCCTCGTCGAGCCGGCCTCGGAGATTCATATTCGGGTTCAGCCGGCTGATTTCGGACCAGCGTGTCCCGTCACCGAGTTCGTTTTCGGCGATCTTGATCAGGTTATCTCCCGCCTTGGTGCGGTACTGCCGGTATCCCGATCCCTGCGCCGCAAGTCCCCCGGCCTGAGTGCCGTTGTTATAGCGTGCCGAGGCGGCCGGGTCGGCGGGATTGTAGTCGAGAACCGAAAGCTGCTGCGCCGGTTGTCCGGCGGCGGGGGTGTTCGTGCCCGGAACGGCGGCATTCGGAGCGGCCGGGTTCAGGTTGGCGGCGGGAACCGTCTCTTCGGGAAGGGTGTACTGGCCTCCGAAGGGGGAGAGGGAATCGGAAAGGGGATCCCCGTCTTCGACGCGGGGCGCCTCAAAACCGATCGTTGAAAGATCGGTCTCGGCGGCGAACGTTTCATCGGGGGTTTGTCCCTGAAGCACTTCGACCTGCTGAGCCGCAGCCGATCGGGCGGCCGCGGCTTCCTGTGCCAGCGCGTCCTGAATTTCGGCAGGCGCGCTGTTGAGCGGAGCAGAGCTGTCCTGTGCCGGGAGTGCCGCGGTATTCTGCGGCGCACTGCTGAGACCGCCGTTTAAGCTGTTGTTCAAACCGTTTTGGGCAGGGGCGGCACTGTTCGCACCGGCATTCAAACTGCCTGCCGGCACGTTTTGCGCGGCATTCCCCAGACTGCCGTTCTGAGCCGTGCCGCTGCTGAGCCCGCCGTTCAAACTGATCCCGGCACTGCTGTTCTGCGAGAGGGCCGCGGCACCCAGACTTCCGGCTGCCGCGGCGGACACCGCGGTTCCCAAGGGGGTATCGCGTCCGCCCGAGACGGCGTTGGAAGCCGGCTGGAACTGACCGGCGCTCCCGCCGAGGGACGAAACCGTGTTCTGCCCGCGGGCGGAGGATTCGAGAAAGAGGGGTTCGCTCGGGGTCGACTGGCCCAGCGAGAGGATCTGCGTCTGACTGCCGCCGTTCGGGAGCGTCCCGGCGGTCGGCTGCGGCGCAGCGGTCGGCTGCGGCGTGGCGGAAGGAACGGCGGTGTTTGCCGGCGGCTGAAGAGCGCCGCTGATCTGGCCGGCGGTATCCTGCGTCCAGGTCTTGGCCCCGTCGTATGTGTTGCCTGCCCAGTCGCCGACTTTCTGCGCGGCGTCCTGCGCCTGTCCGCCCGCCTGGCTGAGGCCGCTTTTCACGGAGGCGGCCGCGTCCCCAATCTTTTCCTTGGCTCCGTCGTATGTGCTGCTTGCCCAGTCGCCGACTTTTTGTGCGGCATCCTGTGCCTGTTCACCCGCCTGCGCCATGTCGTTTTTGAAATCCTGTGCGGCGCCGCTTAGCTTCTGCCCGGCGTTGTCGAAGAATTCTCCGGTCTTCTCTCCCGCCTTTTTCAGCGAGTTGTCGACCTTTTCGACCCCCGATTTGAACCCGTCTTTGAGCTGCTCGCCGGCATCGGAGAGATTCTCTTTGATCTGGCTGAAAGAGAGCGCGTCATCACCCTGGTTGTCGCCATAGGCGGGAGTCGTTTCGGAGGCCGAAAGACTGCCCGAGAGGGAGTCGTCTGCGGAATCCGAACTCTGCGGCGAATCGAAACCGAAATCGAGCAGGTCGTCACCGGCGGCCTGATTTTCGGACGTGCCGCTTTTCCCCGTCAGGGAAGCGACTCCGGCTGCGGCGGCCGCCGCAGCACCCGCCACCGCGCCGGCGGCGGAGCCGAGTGAATCGCCGTCAAGCAGATCGTCGTTCGACAGGATGTCCTCGTTGGGGGCGCCCGAAGTGAGTGCGGCGGTGACCGAATCGATCTGTTCGTTTGCTTTTTCCGCCAGAGAATCGACCTGGCCGGATATCTTGTCACCCAGGGTATCCAATCCTTCGGCAATCGAGTCGAGCGGAGTCGTTTCGGACCCGGAGGAATCGGCACGGGACGAAAGACCGCTGAGGGTGTCGCTTGCCTGTTCGTCAGGTGAGGCGAGCCCGGCGGAGGCCGAGTCGGTGCCGGAATCGGATCCGGTCAGATGCCTGTATCCTGTATAGCCGGCAAAGATCAGAAGCGCCGCCGCGCCGCCGATCATGCCGGTTTTGACCAGACGGCGGAATCGGCCGCCTGCCGGTTTGTCATCGTCTTCGTCCGAATCGGCGAGTTCCTCTTTGAACTCATCGAGCGTTTCGCCGGTTCGGAGGCGTCCGCGGACACGGTTCGAAAGGGACGAGAATTTTTCAGAAACCCTCTGGCCGAGCCGTGCGATCTTCCTGTCCGACGTATCGGCGGGATTCTCTTCGCTTTCTTCCTCTTCCGCTTCCGTCTCGGCGTCGGCCGAATGGCGCGAGAAGGCGGACAGCAACCGGCGGAACCGTCCCTGCCGCGGCACGTCTTCCCCGTCGAATTCTTCGTCGGTCATCTCTTCCTCTTCAGGATTGATTTCCTCATCTTCGTCTTCCGGCTCTGCAAAGTGCGATTTCCCCCAGTTCCACGGAGCGAGTTTTGACAGGAAACTCCTTTTCGGGGAAACGCTTTCCATCTCCTCCGCGGATTGCGGATCCTCTTCGGCCGGTTCGCCGCTCTTCTGTGTGATATTGGAGAGAGCCTCGGCCCGGTCCGGACGGACCGGCTGACTTTGCGCCGGATGGGCCGGCTGCGCGAACCGGTTCGGCTGACCTGCCGCCGCGCCGGCGGGGGCGGCCGGCCTGACCTGCTTGAAGACCATTCCCTGACCGGAACCCTGCGGCGTGCCGCCGTCCGGCCGGCCGGGCTGATTCCGGCCGTTCCTGTCGCTGTTGTAATCGTTGTTTCGGTTCATGTTGCCGCGTTGGATGTTCAGACTGTTGCCGAAGGGGCGGGGGGCGGCAGACTGCGCCGCCGGGACATCCTCCTCTTCCGCCTCTTCTTCGTTCTCCTCATCGTACTCCGAATCCCCATCTTCCTCTTCTTCGTCGTACTCTGAGTCCTCGTCGCCTTCTTCTGCGTCCGCTTCGTCGTACTCCGACTCTTCGTCCTCTAACTCATCATCCTCTTCGAGCGACTCTTCGTCTTCGAGCTCGTCCTCTTCGTATTCTTCAGCGTCGCGTTCATCGTCCGCATCGTACTCGTACGGATCCTGCTGAGCGTCGAAGAAATTGTCGTAACGATCTTTCATGGCGTTCCTCGCGTTGCCGGTTTAGAGAACCCGGCGGGCCACCCGGAGCTTTGCGCTCCGTGCACGCGGATTCTCCTGCTGTTCCGTTTGACCGGCTTCAATCGGCTTTCGCGTCAGGACTTCGAGCCCCGGCGTGTCGCGAAACGCCGTTTTGACAATCCGGTCTTCCAAAGAATGAAAACTGATGATGGCGATCTTTCCCCCCGGAAGGAGGCGGTCGGGCGCCCGCCGCAGAAAGCGTTCGAGCGAACCGAGCTCGTCGTTCACCGCGATCCGCAGCGCCTGGAATGTGCGGGTGGCCGGGTCGATCCGCTGACGGTCGCGGCCGGGCGGGGCCGGGATGACCCTGCGGCAGATCTCGGCCAGCTGGGAGGCTTTACGGATCGGTTCGGTCTCACGTCGCCGGACAATTTCCCGCGCGATACGCCGACTGAACCGCTCTTCGCCATAGCGGAAGATGATTTCGGCGATCTCTTCGGCACTCCGGCGCGCCAGAAGCTGCCAGGCGGGTTCCCCTTCGGTTACATCGAACCGCAGATCAAGGTCGCCGTCGGCGTTGAAACTGAATCCGCGTGTTCGGTCGGCGAGCTGATCGCTGGAAAGACCGAGATCCAAAAGAAAGCCGTTCACCTTTTCGATCCCGAGCATTTCCAGGACGGCGGGAAAGTCGGCGTAGTTTGTCTGCGCCATTCGAACGGTTCCCCGATTCGCGGCCGGCTCGCGGGCAAGGCGCGCTTCAACACGGTCGAGCGCCGCGGCATCCCGGTCGATCGAAATCACCAGACCTGCCGGTCCGATGCGGTCGGCGATCGCCAGCGAATGTCCCCCGCCTCCCAGTGTGCCGTCCACATAAACGCCCCCGGCTTCCGGAGCGAGCATGTCAAGAACCTCCTGAAAGAGGACTGGCCGATGGACGGTCCGGTTCGGAGTCAAGTCGGTTTCCTGAACGGACTTCTGGTCGGACATTGGGGTCAGGAGAAGGGGGTGAATCATCCGGGAGCCTCCGCAGCGGAGACCCCTCTCCGGGGGCGAGATTACTCTTTTCCTACGTTCTCTTCCAGGTCAATTTGGTAAAAGATTCTGATTTTGCCCAAAGAAGAGAGGAAAAAAGGGGAAAAAGGGAGAGAGATGACAACGGAGAGTTGACGCGGTCTGTCGGTCCATATTATAATTCAGAGTCGGGGGAGTTTGCCGTTTCGGTCCATTCGAGCAAAACAAAACAGACAATGAAAAGTTACCGGAATCGATTTTTTCTTCGGATTTTTTGTCTCATCCTTCTCTCGGCCGGCACTTTCGCCGTCCGAGCGCAGGAGCCGCGCCAGCTCGCTCCGGGAGTGATGACCACGATTCGCCCGTTCATCAATTACAGCGAGACGTTCCAGTGGTCCGACATCCCAGAAATCGCCGCCGAGGCACAGGGGGAAGATGACCACTCATTCGACTGGGCAAGGAACGTCTATTTTTCGAAAGAGGTCTGGTGCCTTCAGATCAGCTTCAAGCCTGTCCGCTTTATCCCGATCGACTTCCCGAACGAAAACGGTCAGATGGACCGCAAGATCGTCTGGTACATGGTCTATTCGGTCACCAATACCGGCCAGTTCGTGGGCAGCGGCGTCTCGAGTGCCAAAGAGTATGAGGTTGACAATTCGGTCAATGTCATACTCCGCCAGGAGGGGGAATACGACGGTTCGGACGACCATGCCGAAATAGTTTCGGGCCAGAAACTGAGCGACGTCTACTCCCCCGGATACCGGGGGGTTGAGGCGGTAACCCACGAGCAGAAAGCCTATAACCTCGACGGTGTCTACGTCATCAACAACATCGACTACCTGAACGGAACGAGTCAGCTGATGCAGGTCAGTGAAGGGGAATCGCGCGACGGCCTGAAAACCTATGAGCTTCAGCCGCTCGGAGAACCGAAACCGCTCACCGACGGCGAAAAGCCCCTCAGCAGCGAAGAGATTAAAGCGCGCGGCACGGTTCGGTTCACCCCCCGTTTCGTTCTGACGGCCGACAACCTGATCGGGAACCTCGATTACGAGAAGGGGGACGACGGTCTTTACGGCGCTCAGGATGCCAAGCGCTCCGTCAAGACGTGGGACGACCAGTTCCTTCCCCTGGCGCTGACGCGGATCGCGGCGCTCGAAGATCCGAATCAGACGTTTCAGACCACGGTCTCGTTCCCGACGATCGATATCGCTCCGGGAGAGACGTACTGGGGAATTGCCACCTGGACCGATATCGACCCGCGTGTGAATAATTTCACCATCTACGTCAGCGGTCTGACGAACGCCCTGCGGTGGTATGACGACAGCGCCGAGGCCTACAACAAAGACAACGAGGTTCCGCTCACCGGCCGCAAGGTGATGCGGAAGACCTTAAAACTCAATTTCTTTCGGCCGGGCGACGTCAACATCCTGCCGGAAAGCAAAGTCTATTTCGGAGTGCCGGGGCAGAAGGCCTCGGACTGGGTCTACCTCTGACCTGCCGAACGCCACTTGATTCCCCCCTCCCGGCGGGCCGTATTCCGGCTCGCCGGGGGGTGATTTTCTGTTGTGTCGGATTGGTGTACAGATGAAATTGCTTCACATATTCAACAGCGGCGCGGCCGCGTTTTTTTTCTTCTTTTTCGTTTGCGCGCTGTCGGCCGACGGGACGCGTCCGGCGTCCGCTCCGGAGGAGCTGTTCAGGCAGGCGCCTGATTTCCTTCCCGGCGACCCGCTCCCTCTGCGGGGGGTGCCGCTCTGGCACACCAACGACATGCTCTCGCGGGAACTGATTCACGAGATGATCTTCAAGGGAAAGGAGTACGGATTCGGCGGCTATGCCTTTCTTCCGGTCGATTCAACCCTGCCGAAATACCTGACCGGCGAGTATTTCGACGCGTTCGGTTATATGCTCCGTCAGGCGGATGAGGCGGGAATGAAGATCGTCTTCTACGACGATATCGGCTTTCCGAGCGGAACCGCCGGGGGGCAGCTGCGCAAAAAGTTTCCCGAGGCGATGGCCAAACGCCTCGACAAGTACGAGTGGAAAGTGACCGGTCCGGAACTCCTCGAAGCCGAAATTCCGATCCCCCTTTCCGACCGGGTCGCATACGGTGTCGACGCCGGAGTTTTGCAGGCCGCCGTGGCGATGAACACCGAGACGAAAGAGCGGATCGATATCAGCGGCGCCGTCCGGGGGGACATGCTCGTCTGGAACGTTCCGGAGGGGGAATGGCTGGCGATGCTCTTCGTCTGCGCTCCCGACCCGTTCGGCTTTGTCGACTACCTTTCGCCCGACTCGGTTCGGAAATTCATGAGCCTGACTTACGACCGGGTCGACAGACGGTTTCCCGGAGCGTTCGGCACGACGATTCCGATGACCTTCTTCGATGATCTGCCCGCCTCCGGCGCGCAGGGGGAACGGAACTGGACTCCCGGTTTTAACGAGGCGTACCGCAAACTCCATCATCGCGAACCGGCGCTTGACTATCCGGCCCTCTTCTATTCGATCGGCGACGAGACACCGAGCGCCCGGTGCCGGCTTTGGTCAACCCGCGCGTATCTCTTTTCGGAGGGATATCCGAAGGAGGTGCATGAGTGGGCCGCCAAACGGGGAGTCCTTTCGAGCGGCCATCCGCAGGGTCCCTACACGATCGGCCCGATTGATATGTGTAACGACGCGATGCTGACGCACCGCTATTCCGATGTCCCTCTCTTCGATTCGATCCACTATTACGGGCACGGGCGAAACGGCTTTAAGGTGCCGACCAGCGCCGCCGAGAATTTCGATAAGGATACCGTTGCGGTCGAGGTTTACGGCGACTACCGGAACAACACGTTCGACACTTCCATGATGTACCGCGCTCTGATGGAGATATTTGCCCGGGGCGGGAACTTCATTCTTCCTCACGGGCAGTGGTCAAATGCGGCAGGATGTTACATCGATCCGGTGATCGGATGGCAGAATCCCGCGGTCGAGCCGGGCTTGAAGGACTACGGCGCGTGGGTCAGCCGCTGCTGCGTTCTGCTCCGGCACGCGCGCACCGTCGAGGACATCGCAGTCGTCTATCCGATCGATGCGCTCCAGGCGGGGTTCCATTTTCCGTATGACACGCTGACCGGTTATCCGATCAAAGGCGATTATCATCTGGGTCTCTTCATTCCCGAAGAGACCGACTACATGGAGATCGGCGCGATTCTCACCTCAAAGATCTACCGCGATTTCCTCTTCCTTCATCCCGAGACCCTGAACAACAAGTGCACCGTTGAAGAGAAGGACGGTCAGCCGATTCTCCGTCTGAACAACGAGCGCGACTTCAAGGAGTTCAAGATGGTTGTTCTGACCGGTTCGGACGTGATCTCGGCGGCGAACATGCGGAAGATTCTCGAATTCTACCGTGTCGGCGGGAAGGTTCTCGGAACGACGCGCCTTCCGAGCCGTTCGACCGAGGGGAACGCCGACGGCGAAGTGCGCGCCGCGATCGAAGAGATCTTCGGTATCGACCCTGTCACACAGGCGTTCCGGCCGTCGATCCTGACCGGGCAGGAGGATATCGTTCTGCCCGAATCGTTCCGCCGCGTACGCGAGTTCAACAAGCCGGGGTTCTACCGCCGCGACCCGGAAAATCCGGTCCTGTATGAAGAGCCGGTCGAAAGGACCGAAAACGGCGTCCTGCGCGCGGTTTTTCTCCCCCGCCCGACTGACGAGGCGATGCGCGGGGCGGTCAGCCGCCTTCTCCCCTCGCCCGATGTCGACCTGATCCCGAACGAGGGAACAGTGATGCCGGCACTCAATGTCGTTCCCCGGTGGGATTATCCGATTGAGGGAATGTGTCAGTATGTGCACAAGGTCAAGTGGGGGCGCGACATTTATTATCTCGCGAACTCGTCGAATGAGACCGCCGCGTTCACCGCAAGATTCCGCGGCAGATTCAAGACACTTGAAATCTGGAATCCGCATACCGGCGAGATTGTTCCGGTCCGGGGGGATGCCGTCACCGATGCCGCGGGCACCGTCTGTACGCAGCTGCCGGTAACGCTTGCTCCGGTCAGCGACACGTTCATCGTGGGCACGAAAGAGTAAACCAGGGGACATCAGAGGCGGAAATATGGTTTTGAGAAATCGTTCGCTCACGCTTCTTTCCGAAATGGTGAATAACCAGCGGGGGGTCTTTTTTGCCAGTCTCCTCGAACGGGAGGAGCGGAAGACGAAAGACGGCAAGCCGTACTTCCGCGCCCTTTTCCGCGATGCAAACCGCCAGGTCAACGCCATCCTCTGGGAGGATTCCCCCTTTTTTGCCGAATGCCGCGATACGTGGACGATCGGCGCGTTGTATAAAATTGACGCCGCTTACAGCGTCACCAAATACGGGCCTCAGCTGCAGATATTCCGGATTCGCGAAGCGCAGGAAAAAGACTTTGAAGAGGGGATTCCCCAGCGGTTCGGCCTTCCTTCGGCGGCGGTCCGTCCCGATCTGCTGTATGATAAGATTCTTTCGATTGCCAAAGAATCGCTCACCAAAGGCTCTTCTTTTCAGCGGCTTGTGCTGCGGATATACAAGGAACACCGTGAGCAGATTCTGACGGTTTCCTCGTCGCGGAGTAATCATCACGCCTATCCCGGCGGATTTCTCGAACACACCCTTTCGGTGACGCAGATCGCCCTTTCGCTTGCCGGACATTACGCACAGGCGTATCCGCAGAGTGCGTCAAGCTTCTCACGCGATCTTGTCGCCGTGGGGGCGATGCTCCATGAGATCGGCAAGATCGAAGAGATGGACCCCGATTCGCGGATACCGGTTCATACGCTGGCGGGGGATCTTATCGGCTACCCGATTCTCGGCCGGGACATCATCCGCCGCTACGCATCCGATGCCGGACTCTCGGCCGATGAACTGCTGCGGCTTGAACATATCCTCTTGACCCATCCGCGGTTTAACGACTGGGGAGCGGTCAGACCGCCTGTCTCACTCGAGTCGCTCATTGTGCATCAGGCCGATTACGCTGACTCGATTTTTGCCGCTGCCGCCCAGCTGCTGGTTGGGGACTCCGGGGCCGCGCCTTTCACGGCGCTGCCCGGTCCGTTCGGGGTTCCCTGGCTCAATCCTCCGGGACAGAGGCCTGAGCCTCCGCTTTCGGAATAGACTCATCCACGGAGAGACAACTCATGGCGAAACTTTCGGTAGAAACATTTCTTGACCTTCTTCGCAAAAGTCAGCTGACCGAAGAGGAACAGCTCAACGCCGCCCTGGCCGAGATCGCCGAGGAGGGGGATAAGACCCGCCTTCAAGACGCCGATCATCTGGCGGGAATGCTTGTCCGGAAAGGGCTGATTACCCGCTGGCATGTCCGGCAGCTGATGAAACGCAAATACAAGGGGTTCTTTCTGCGCCAGTACCGGATCATGGACCACATCGGCACCGGCGGGATGAGTACCGTCTATCTGGCCGAACATACCCTGATGCACCGTATGGTGGCAATCAAAATCCTTCCGAAAAAGAGGATGACCAACTCGGCATACATCGACCGTTTTGTGCGGGAAGCGCAGGCGATTGCCGCGCTCAACCACCCGAACATCGTTCAGGCGTATGACATTGACCGCTACGACGACATGCACTATATCGTCATGGAATATTTCGAGGGGAATAACCTCCGCCAGCTTGTCGACAAGGAAGGCCCGCTCCCTTTTGAAGACGCGGTCAGTTACATCCGGCAGGCGGCGGAAGGCCTGATTCACGCGCACCGGATCGGCGTGATTCACCGTGATGTCAAACCCGAAAACATTCTGGCCAACGCCGAGGGAACGGCGAAACTTCTCGACTTGGGACTGGCGCTCCTGAAAGAGGAGGACGAAACGAGTTCCTCGTCGAAACATGACAGCATTTTGGGAACCGCCGACTACCTGGCGCCGGAACAGGCGATTAACAGCAGCAAGATCGACGGGCGCGCCGATATCTACTCCCTGGGATGCACTCTTTACTTCTGCCTGACCGGGCATCCTCCGTTCCCGTTCGGCACGATCCCGCAGCGTCTTTTGGCGCATCAGCGCGAGACTCCGTCGAGCATCCTTCTGGACCGCCCCGACTGTCCTGACGATCTGGTTGAAATCTGTGCCAAGATGATGGCGAAAAAGCCGGAAGACCGTTTTCAGACCGCGCGCGATGTGACCGACATTCTCGGCCGCTGGCTCATTCATCACGGATACGCGCAGCCGGAAGAGCTCGGGTTCAAGACGAGCGAGGGGGAAGACAACAGCGACGGATTCTTCTCAGGGGATTTTGCCTATCTGAACGACCCGTGGAACGCGACCGGGCTGAGCGAGCGGGAAGAGGACAGCCGGATCGGGATCGGCCGGGAAAACGTCGTCAACCTGTACGGTTCGAGTCTCGGAAGCGGGTCGCTGGCCGGAAGTGACGATGGCCGGAAAACCGAAGAGTTTGTCAAGCCTCCGGCGGATATCCTTCTTTCGCAGCGCGCCAACCGCGAGAACATGAAAACGGACGCGTTCGAGCTGGCACTCAACGACATCAAAGTCGAGCAGACGGGAGAGCATTCGGCAATCTCGCTTGCCGAGGCGGCCGCGGCATCGTCGGCTTCGGCGATGCATTCGGTCAAATCGGTGAAAAGGCCGGAAGAGCCCCGCAAAGAGAAACACGACCGCCCGTGGTACAAAGAGGTGCCGGTCTGGTTCTGGACCCTTTTTGCCGCCGGATACATCCTGGCGATCATTATGGGATGCTTCTTCTTTATCTCTGTCCTTTTCCAGATGAAGTAGCGCGCGAAAAGAGCGCTACTCCGCGGAAAGGGAGATTCCCGAATCGGTGATGTCGTAAAAGAGAATCTCGTCGGGGCAGATGCTCCCGCGGTGCTTTGCCACATAGAGGGCGCGGCGGAACTTCACGCCGTCGCGGATCTTCCCCATGTAGATGATCGTGTTCGCCTGTGCCAGGAGATCCCCTTCATCAAACGGCTTGTCGATGAGCGCTTCGAGCGAAGTTTCCGGCGCAGTGTAGCTGACGAGCGTGGCGACCGACCCCGCGGGCCAGAGGATCGGAAGAATTTTCTCTTCGCACCGGCGGAAGTCCTGCCGGAACAGATCGCGCGCCACCCATGACGGCTCTTTCTGAAGAATCTGATGGTAGACGTATTCCAGCAGTTCGAACTGGATTGAGTCCCCCTGATGGGCAACCGGCTCGATCCCGTCGATCAGGACGCGGCGGACCCCCCGCGTGAAATGCGTAAAGAGGAACGCGACAGCCGCATCGAGCCGGCGGGCCAGCGACCCCTGCCAGTCGCGCCAGTCATCGAAGTCGAGGTCGCGCCGCGTCACCCGTTTCCCCCGCCCGGCGAGCGCGCCGAAATAGTCACCGACGGTAAAGCCGGAAGTGAAAAATTCGTCGGCGTTAAAGCGCCGCTCGGCGTCTTCGGCGACCGGGGTCCATCCGAAGAGGCGTTCGGCGTAGTCGGCGTGGTTCTGGGAATCCCCCCTTGCGGTCATATCGAAGATGACACCCCGTTCCTTTTTGGGAGCGTCGGCGAGGAACTGAAGCCCGAACTGGGTCTTTCCGATTCCGGACGAACCGACCAGAACGGTCATTGTTCCGGGGAGAAGTCCTCCGCCGATTTTTTCATCGAGTCCGGGTATTCCAGTTGAAAGGCGCGTCATGATATCTCCCATCCGTTATCTTCAAGCGGGGCAAACGGAATATTTCGAAACATATTATGCCCCCTTGCCGCCTTTTTTCAAGGTGCTCCGCACGGGCGGAACACTTGCTCTTTTTTGCCGCGTCTGTACAATTGAGAGGATGTCTGGCCGATCGGCAGACGGAAGGGAAAGCGAATCGATGCACAAAGAGACGACAGCAGTCTACCCCGGGTCGTTCGACCCGATCACCCTGGGACACCTTAACATCATCGAACGGACGAGCCGTCTGTTCGACCGGCTGGTCGTGGCGATCGGCATTAACCGGGAAAAACGCCCCTGGTTTTCGCCGGAGGAGCGCGCCGATCTTGTCCGCGCTTCGGTCGACTCGATTCCGAATGTCACCGTCGAACTTTACGAGGGGCTGACGGTCGACTATGTCCGCCGCCGCGGGGCGAAGATCATGATCCGCGGGGTCCGGCCGATCACCGATATTCCGGCGGAAATCACGATGATGATGGCCAACCGCCAGCTGGCTCCGGAGGTTGAGACCCTTTTTCTGGTTGCCGACGGGGAACTGGCGCACGTTTCGAGTTCCCTGATCAAAGAGATCGCCGGCGGGGCCGATTCCGAGATGCTGGCTTCATTCCTCCCGCCGGCTGTGGTTGAGGCAGTGATACGAAAGGCAGGCGCCGAATGAAAAGCCAACTCCGTCTTTTTGTCGCCTTTGAGATCGCCCCGCAGGTCCGTTCAAAAATCACGCGCTATCTGAACAGCCACGTGACCGACTTGAAGCGGATCAGGTGGGTCGCTCCCGATCAGTTTCACATGACGCTTAAATTTCTCGGCGATGTGCCGCAGACGGAAATACATCACGTTATCCGGGCGCTCAAAAACGCCTGCATGCGAAGCGAGCCGTTCGACCTGGTTTTTGAAGATGTCGGCGCGTTCCCGAATGCCGAGTGTCCGCGGACGCTCTGGGTCGGTGTGAGCGAAGGGATTGAAGAATCGAGCGATCTGGCCGAGGCGATTGACGAGGAACTCGCCGGAATCGGATATCCCCGTGAGTCGCGCCGGTTTACCCCCCATCTGACGGTTGGCCGTGTCAAAAAGAGCGTGCCGGGAGACTGCAGCACGGGACTCGACGCATTTCTCCTTCCTGCCAAGGGACCGTTGTTCTTCGGTGTTTCATCCGTCACTTCGGTCACCCTCTTTTCGAGCGAGCTGAGCCGCGGCGGCCCGAAATACGAGCCGCTGGCCGAGATTGACCTGAAGAGCGCCGATTGAACGACTTGCCGTTCGGCGGCCGCCTGTTATAATAACCGAACCCGGGCGGGCGTGGTGGAATTGGCAGACACGCCAGACTTAGGATCTGGTGCCGCAAGGCGTGGAGGTTCGAGTCCTCTCGCCCGCATCCCTTTTTCAAAAAAGTTGGACTGACGGTTTGTTATGTCTCCGTTTCTTACCGGTAAAACGGTTCTTCTCACCCGCCCCCGGCGCCAGGCCGCCGAGTCGCGTCCTCTCTTCGAAGCCGAAGGGGCGAAGGTGCTGATTCAGCCGGTTCAGGAAATTCTTCCCGCCGAGACGCTTGACCCCGGAGTCATTGCACCGGAGGCGCTCCGCGCGGCCGACTGTGTCATCTTTTCCAGCGCTAACGGCGTCTTCTTCTTTTTGGAAGCCCTCCGTGCGGCGGATCGCGACGGCGGGGGACGCCTTATATTGCTGCGCAAAATTCCTCTGGCCGCCGTCGGACCGGGAACCGAACGGGAACTGAACCGCGCCGGGTTTCACGTCTCCGTCGTTCCCCCGCTCCACTCTGCCGAAGGATTGCTTGACGTGCTCAAAGAGGAGGCCCGCCGGGGGAAGCACTTCCTTTCGGTCCGGGGTGATCGCGGGCGGAACGTCCTGAAAGAGGGACTTGCCGCCGCCGGCGGAAGTATTGCCGAGATCAGCGTCTATCGCGCGGAAGAAATAAAAAAGCCGGACGCGGAAATCGTCCGGCTGATGGATTCGGGGAAAATTGACTACACCCTGGTGACAAGCAGCGCGACCGCCGCGGGAGTGGTCCGCCTGTTCGGAAAAAGCCTCTGTCGCACAACGCTCGTTTCGATCAGCCCGCTGACCGGCACGGCGCTCAAAGAAGCGGGCTATCCGGCCGCTTTCCAGGCTGCCGAGGCGACGGTAGAGGGAATGCTCGACGCGCTCCGGCGCGCGTGATTATTTCGCCGACGCGCTGCTCGGGGTCTGGCTGACACGAGTGGGCGCATCACCGACGCTGACCGTTTCCAGAACTTTTTCTTCAAAGTTGACGATCATGTCCCCTGCGCTGAACCCGGCGACTCCCCACTGGTTCGATTCGTTCCGCAGGGCGAAGATCAGTTCTTCACTGGTGACTTCTCCGGCGTCGTTCAGGTCACTGACGTTGATGTAGACGTAGGCGTTGTTATTGTCGCGGTCAACCTTGGTGACATTCCAGCGGATCGTGTCGCTCGCCTGGGCTTCGAACGAGTCCTTGGTGGCGTTCTGCGCCTCGGGGGTCAGGTAAGACCACGCCTCGTTATCTTTGCCCGAAAAGAAGGCGCCGAAAAAGTGATTCGTTACCCCTTCGGGTGTCTTGTCGGAACGGATGTTGAGTGCCGTGGAATCGGCCGCTTCGGCAGCGGGCTGCGATTCCTCTTTGGGAGGCTCGGCCTTTTTGCAGCCGAGCGGGAGAAACGCGGCGGCCAGCAGAAGAGCTAAAATCGAAAATGAACTCGTACGCATGTGATGAAACTCCTTTTTCTGTCACACTGTCGTGACGGTACAAACCGCGAAGAGCGCCTTCGATCTCAAAGGCGGGTCGCGGGAAATTCGTTTTCGGGAAGAGTTCGTGGCGAACTCCCAAGCCGAGTATCCCAAAAAGAGAGGTCCCCGTCAAGAGGTTTTCTCGATGAATTCGGGATATGGAAAGCTTTTCTTTTTTTGCGTGCCGACAAACTCTTCCCATTTTTTCCAAACCCCTGAAATCCAGAGGGAAACGGGGCGGCCGGACTTTGCCGCGGAACGGCATACGGCTGGACAGACGCGGCGGCGGAGGATAAAATCGGAAGAGGACGCCGTGCGGAGACGTGAATTCCGCGGACGGAAGATGTAAGAGTCATTGTTGGGAAGGAGAATTTCAGTGAAGGTATTGGTCATTCTGGGACATCCGAATCCGGGGGAAAGCTTCAACCGTGCCATCGCCGAGACTGCGGGCCGTGTCCTTCGCGAATTGGGGCATGAGCCGGTTCTCCGCGACCTGTACGCCGAGGGATTCGATCCTGTCATGCCGATGGGGGAAGAAAAACTCCCGATTGAGGAGCTTCCCGAATCGATCCGGCGTGAAATCGACGCTGTCCGCGGAGCGGGCGGATTCGTCATCGTTCACCCGAACTGGTGGGGAACTCCGCCGGCGATTCTGAAAGGGTGGCTCGACCGTGTTTTTCGCGCCGGATTTGCCTACTCTTTCTCCGAAAATGGGGTCATTTCAAACTTTACCGACAAGAGAGCGCAGATTTTTACCACCTCGAACACGCCGCGCGATGTCGAATTGGAGGTTTACCATGACCCGCTCGAAAACTTCTGGAAGACGATCGTTTTCGGACTGGTCGGGAGCAAGGATTTCGGGCGGCGGAACTTCGAGTCGATTATCATGAGTTCTCCCGAAGAACGCGCCGCCTGGCTGGCCGAAGTCGAGTCGATCATCAAAGAGCGGTTTGCCGAATAGTTTCGCTTCGCTGGGGAAGGACGGGTCCTCCGCGCATACGGGGGATTTTTTTGCGCCGGATCGGGAAATTTACCCGCGTGTTCCGTATTCCATGTTGTGGGAACCATCCTTGGGAACTAACCTCCTTCCCGAATTCCCATGAAGTTCGAGCGGCCGCTTCCGGCAAAACGCGGTTTTGCGACTTTTCGCGTTCTGCCGCGCGGCCAATCGAGCTTTTTTTATCCCGTAAGGTATACTACCGAAAAGTTGGTTTTGTCCGTCCGTCCCGAACCGGCACTGTGCCATGCCAAAGATTGAGCAAGTTTTTGTTCCCGTTTCGCGCGGGGAAGGGATCTCTTCCGATCCGATTCAGAGCGCCGGCGTTCTTCCGATCGACGTCGAGGCGGTTCTCGAATCGGCCGGGTCGTTCTGTGTCCCGCAGGGCGGAACGTTTGACCTGCTCAATCTCTTCTTCCACCATCTGCCGAGCGGCGCCTATGCGGTCGGGCGTCTGATCCCCGCCCTGGGCGGCGCGCGGGTCCGGCTAGCGCGGATTGAAAAGTTCTACCTGCAGTATATGGTGGTTTCGCCCGACCTCTTCCTCCGGTTCGGGAACAATCCGGTCTTCCTCTACCAGGCGGTTTTAGCTCACGCGCGCCTTTCGTTTGCCGCCAAACCGGGCGAGATGGCCGAGCCGATCACGCTTTACCGCCCCCGCAAGTGGTTCGATATTCCGCTCCTCCGCGGGCTTTCCGCCTGCCCCGGCGCGGCACCTCTTGCGAAACTTGCCGACACGATCCTTCATTCCCTTACCACGATGGTTACCGGCGGACAGCAGTCCCTTTACGTCCTTTCGGCGATTTCAAATCTCTTTCCGATCCGTTTCCGCCCGGAACTGACCTTTTCATCCGGTGTCTTTTTCACTCCGAACCGTCACTTCCGCGTGATCGGCATTTCAGACAAGGACGGCGGCACCGACATCCGCGGCTTCTGTCCCGTCCCCTATCTGAATCTTGACCGGCTGATCCTTCGCCCCGAAGAGACCGTTCCCGAACACGGCTGGCAGGAACTGGTTCATAAGGTCCTGGTGACCGGCCGGTACGACTTCTTCCAGGCGCGGCTGATCAGTTACGACCGCGACTATGCCCAGCGGATCAGGCGGGGCGTCCCCGAGATTCCGAGTGCCGACGAACTCGACGCGCTGGGCCGCGAGTGGCTCGCCGACCTGACGCGCGGCGAACTCCATCCCCACCTCGGCGAAACCGCCGATGCCGAAAAGGCTCCCGAAAAGAAACCCGCCCGCCAGGGAGGCGGGAAGACCAAAAAAGCCGATAAACGGATATTCCGAGTGAAGCGGAGTAAGGAGGATTTTCTCCCCCCGCCGAACATGTCCGAAAAGCTCCGCCGGTGGCTGGCGGACTGTCAGCCGGGAGACGGGGTTCATTACTTCAAAGACGAGCTGCAGGAAAGCCCCCGTTTCCGTTCGCCCCTGGTTCTTCAGACCGGGGCGAAAACCCTTCTTTCCCCTTTTCAGCGCCTTCTTGCGGCGTATCCCGACGACGAAAAGAACCTTCGTCAGCTTGACCGGATGGTTGCGGCGGTTCTCAGCGGCCGGCCGCGCCAGCTCGATCGGCTCACCCATTTCTGGAACGATTACATCGAAAAGAATGCCGATGACGAACGGAAATGGCACATCTGCGAGGAATACGCCCATTTCATCCAGGTCTATCTGACCGAAACAGGGAATCCGGAGGGGGTCAGCTCCCCCGAAGAGAGCGCGGCCGCGCTGGACATTTTGAATCTCTTTCTGAACGAAGGAGAAGCGGCCGAGTTTTCATTTGACATCGATTAAACGAATTAAGACGAGTCTGCCGCTTCTGAAAAAGTTTCTTGAACACCCTTTCTTTTGAGCCGAAACTAAAAGAAGGTATCGATACGTATTGTTCCGGAATTTAGACAGCGGTCAGGTCATGAAACCGACAAGCTCCCTGCGCAGAAAACTCTGTTGTTCCATGCCGGGAAAGCTCTCGTCTGAATTATTCTTCGTTAAAGTCGCTGATATCGATACAACCGGAACACTTTTCACCGTTTTTTCTCTTCTTCTGCCGATCCTTTTTCCCTTTATCGTCTGCATTTCCCCGGTGTGGGGGGACGCCCGCCCCGATGCCGCGCAGACAGCTGTTTCCTCGGGCGAAGGTTCCGACTCGGCGATTGATCCATTCCGGTCGATCTACCCCCCCGCAGCGAAAATTATCGGGCAGGGCGAGTTCCAGCGGTCTTCGGAAACGCAGGTTCAGTCGATCTTTTACGGGTCCGGCTGCTACGTGGCGGAAGTCGGCGAGTTCGGTATCGTGCTGACCAACTGGCATGTGGTCAGTGAAGCGGTCGGTCCGCTTCTTGTGAAATTCAGCCGGTTCGAGACGCCCGGTACGGTGCTGATGGCCGATACGGTCTGGGATATCGCCGCCATCGTCATCTACCGCCCCCCGTTCCTTCCGATGCCGATTTCGCTGGAAGTCCCCCAGCTTGGCGACGAGCTTTGGGTTGCGGGGTTCGGTCAGCATTCCGACCTGACCGGCTATCAGGTCTCGTCCGGTCCGGTTCTCGGTTACGGCCGTCCGAACGATTCGAGCGAAGAGGGGACAAGCAAATGGAACGGCGGACCCGACTCGAAGGCAACCCTTCCGTGCGAGACGATCCAGATTGGGACCGGAGTCCGTTACGGCGACTCGGGCGGGCCGATCATCAACCGTTACGGTGAACTGGCGGGTATCCTCTGGGGGTCTGACGGGCATCTGGCGATGGGAACGTTCTGCCTCCGTCTCCAGGCGTTCCTGACTCAGGCGCAGTTCCAGCTGATGCACTACCGTTATTCGGCAAACGAGTTTTTCAGCCGTGCCGCCCGGAAGGAGATTCCCCTGAAAAAGATCGCCATGCCGTCGGTTCCCGCTCAGAGCGCGCTGCGTTCGTCGGGGATCTTTCCGATCTCGTCCGAACCTGTCTACACGAGCGGTTCGAAGCTGCCGCAGGTAAAAGACCTTCCCCCCTTCTATAAGCCGGCCACGGTAACCGATATCGACGGTGCCAGGAGCAACTCCCCGTCGAAGGAGTTCCTTCGCACCCAGGCCGACTACAAGAACGCCCACAAGGACGGGTATACCCTTCCCCCCTATCCGGCCATCTCTTCCCCCACTCTGACCGCCCAGCGGAAAGCCATCGGCCGGACTCATCCGGAGGTCTACGTCGATCCCCGCTATGCCGCCTCGCGCCCGAAACAGTCAGCTGAAGTTCAGGCTACAGGTGCGTCAAATGTGGCAATAGCCTCGACAAATTCGAAAAATTCTGTAAAATTCAGATCAGCAGGAGGGAGTGGTTCGTCTTATCGGAATTCCGCTCTTGCCAAGGCGGCTCCGAATCCGAAGATGGCAGCACAGACGGTTGCCGACGAACAGGCTGACGGTTCCGAAAAAGAAAAGGGAAGCTGGAGGAAGAAAGTTCCCGGATTCCCGCAGATTTCACTGAACAACCTGCAGTCGATTCTCGCCATCATTGTTGTTCTCTTTCTGTTTGTCAATTCGCTCCGCCTCCTGTCGATCGCTTCGAAAGACAACTAAACGCCGGCATCGCGGATGCCGTAATTCGGGAGGATGTTGTGCAGTCTCATTTTGTCGATTGGAAAAAGCCGTTCCTGTCGGGAGTGGTTGAACTGATTCTTGAACAGAACGCGCTCGGCGCCGTGAAGGATAATCTTTTGGATCTTTCCGGTTTCATCTTCGTCTTTCCTTCGGGACTGGCGATACGCTCCTTTGAGGAGAAACTCGCCCGCGGGGCGGAGAAGCTGATTGGGGAAGGAAAACTCCGCGCCGACTGGCTCCCCCCGAAAGATGTGATTCCGGTCGGCGAGTTTTCCGAGCGCCTCTACGAGCCGGAAGCACCGTTTGCCGAAAAGCCCGCACTTCTTCTGGCGTGGCGGACGGCGCTCTGCGAAAATCCGGAATCAGCAAAAGACGTGTTCCCGAATCTGCCCGCAGCCGGCGCTTTTTCCGGCATGCTTGAGGTCGCCGCGCTGTTGGCGCGCCTTCACGAGGAGGTCGCTCAGGAAGGACTCGATTTTTCGTCCCCGCGGGAATACGCTAAGCAGAATGTCTCCAAAGAGGAAGTTGTCCGTTGGAACGCCCTCTGCGAGATTCAGAAGTCGTATTACAAAACGCTTGCGGCGTGGGGAATGTGCGACAAGCAGAAAGAGCGGCTGAATGCGGTCAGGGATAATCGCATCCGGACCGACAAGACGATCGTCCTGGTCGGAGCCGCCGATCTGAACAAACTTCAGAAAATGATTCTCAAAGAGGTCGGCGACCGTGCGGTTGCCTTCGTCCAGGCGCCGGAAGAGGAGAAATGTCTCTTCGACGAGTACGGCTGCGTCAAATCCGAAGCGTGGGAAAACTACGAAATCGGCATCCCCCATGACACCTCGATCGTCGCGGCGCCCGATACGCTCAAAGAGGGGGAGTACGCCGCGTGCTATACGCATCTGTGGGGAGCGGAAGGGACCGAATTCAGGCGCGGTCAGGTCGCGGTCAGCCTTTGCGATCCGGCTCCGCGCCCCTATCTTTCCGAAAAGCTCGCCGAACTTGGAATCGAGCCGCATTTCGGCGAAGGAAAGCCGTTTGCTTCGAGCCGCGTGGCGCTCCTTCTGCGCGGAGCCGCCGACTATCTGCGAACCCAGTCATACGACAGCTTTGCCGCCTGGATCCGCCATCCCGACGTTGAAGCCGCGCTCGGAAGGAACAGCCAAAAACAGGGGAATTCGCGGAACACGCTCACCGGTTACGACAAGCATCAGAACAGGCGTATTCCCCAGAAGATCGTGTTTTCGGGCAGTCTGCCCGTTGCCGTGCAGAACGCATTCAGAAAGCTTCTGGGCCTGCCCGAAAACCACGCTGTTTCTCACGATGACCCGGACCGGAAAGCGCCTCTTTCCGGTCACCTTGCACGAATCGACGAATTCCTTCAGTATTTCTATCCCGAAAAGGTCCCTCTGGACGGAGAGACCGAGTCGGCGCAGATCGACGAGGGATTGAGGATCCTCTACGAGGCACTTGATCTTGTCAGTGCGAACGTTCCGTGCGACAGCTGCGAGTTAACCGCCGCCGAGGCGGTCGATTTTGTCCTCCGCTGCGCTTCGGGCCAGATTCGCGTGGAAACTTCCGACGATGCCGCCGATATTACCGGCTGGCTCGATGCGCGCTTTGCCGAGACGCCGCACCTCATTCTGGCCGGGCTGAACGAGGGGATTGTTCCCGAGTCGCGCATATCCGATCTTTTTCTTCCCGACACGGTCCGGACCGATGTCGGTATCGAAAATAACCGCCGGCGCTATGCCCGTGACGCGTATTACCTGACCGCGATCGTCCGCCGGCTCACCGATGAGGGGAAAGACGGTCTGCGGATTCTCTTTGCCCGCACCGAAGACGACGGAACGCCGATCCCGCCGAGCCGTCTTCTTTTCGCCGAGAATGAGGAAAAAATCGCCCAGCGGGTCAGACGGTTTTTCGGCGGCCGGGACGGCAGCCAGTCCGACTCCGACGGACAGATATCTCCGGAAGAGGGGGAGCTCGCCGCCTACTTCACGGCGCCGCCGGACGAAGCTCCGGATTCCGCCGCGCCTGTTTCCGAAGGGGTGTCCCCCTTTGCCCTCCCGGTGATTCCGCTCTCCGGAGACCCACCGAAAGAAATGAACGTTACGGATCTTTCCTCGTACTCATTCCTGGAATCGCCGTATAAGTATTTTCTGCAGAAGATTTACGGTCTTGAAACCCTCGGCGATTCGAGCCCGGAGATTCAATCGAACACATTCGGAACGATTGTACACAACATCCTGCACGAATTCGGCAGGAGCGACAAGAAACATTCGACCGATGAGGATGAGATTAGGGAGTTCCTCTGCGGCGAACTCGACAAAACCGTTGAGGATTACAAAAAGGCAAGCGCCGCCGGTACGGCGCTTTTGCAGCTCGAGCTGATCCGCAGGCGTCTGGAAGGGTTCGCCCGCTGGCAGGCGCGGTGGCGCGGACTGGGGAATGAAATTGTCGCGGTTGAAGAGGAATGCCGGATCGAACTCGCAGGGGAGGGAGATTACAGCGATCCGAAAGGTTTTCCTCTGACCCTGAATGGGAGAATCGACCGCATCGACTACAACAGGAAGCTCAAACAGTGGTTTGTTTTCGACTACAAGACGTTCGACAAAGCAGACGAAAACAAAGGTGGCGACAGCGAGGATCTGAAGATCCGTCTGGCACCGTTCTTTCCCGGAAACGAAGAGGGTTCCGAAGAGAGCGCGGATTCCGGCGGCGCGCCGGAGACCGACGGCTTTCCCGCGGTCAATATCAGAGTGGATAACATGGCAGACCGGGAACACCGGGACAAGGAACAGAAAATATTTCCGCCGGAGCTTGTCCGTGACGTAAAACACTGGACAAATCTTCAGCTCCCTCTCTACACGCTCCTGGCCGAAGAGATCATTAAAAATCATCATTCGGAATTTCCGCGCGGCAATAACTCCCTGATTCCCGGGTATATCCTTCTGAAGAAGGACAACTCCTGCGAAGCGAGTCTCGCCGGGTGGTCGGAAGAGGAGATTGACGGCGCAATTCTGACCGCCCGATGGGTCCGTCAGACGATTGTCCGAATCTGGAAAGAGGGGAAAGCCGACCCGAACGCCCTGCTCGATCCGCAGCGGGAAGAATTGGGGCATCTCTACGAACCGGACGGTTCCGATTGGAATAATAATAAGAAGAAGTCCCGGGATGTTCTGCGTGATTTTCCCGATTGAGCCGGACTTGCCGGACAGACGCCCCTTTGCCGCATGGCAAAGGGGCGTTTTTATTCGGGAAGATGCTGATGCCCCGCCTCGTGACAGCGGTGGTCATGGCGGACAAGAAGCTGGTCCGAACCGTACAGCTCGCGGATCGCGGTTCCGTCGAGCTGGGATGTCGGGTGTACCAGAACGCGGCGGTTCACACAGATCGCGCTGCGCACATAGCTCGAAACGACTCCCAAATCGTGCGAGACAATCAGAATTGTCATTCGGCGGTTTTCCTCTTCGAGAAGACGGTAAAGGAGTTCCGCTCCCTGCGGGTCCATGTTGTTTGTCGGCTCGTCGAGGATGAGAAGCCGGGGAGAGGACACGATGGCGCGGGCGATCAGCGCGCGCTGCCGTTCGCCCCCCGAAAGGTCGCCGAACGCCTTTTTCCCGGACCCTTCGAGTCCCATCCGCGCCAGCGCCGTGCGGGCGGCATCGATGTCGGTTTTTGTGTATCGGAAAAGCATCCGGCGGAGGCGGTCTCCCCGCGGGGCGTTTTCCGGCACGCCGCTTCCGAGCCGGCCGGTCAGTACGACCTCCAGCACCGAAATCGGAAAGAGCCGGTCCGAGTGGATCTGCTGCGGCACGTATCCCGCTCCGAGCCGGGTCCGTACCGGGTCGCCGCCGAAAAGAGCGACGGTCCCCCGCTGCGGGGTGAGGAGCCCCAGCATCAGGCGGACGAGCGTCGTCTTTCCGCCTCCGTTCGGTCCGATGATCGAAGCGAATTCCCCCTCATCGACGGTCAGGTTGACATCTTCCAGGACCGGATCGGAAGGCCGGTAGGCGAAGTCGCAGGAAGTGATCTCAACGATTGGCGGAAGGGGAGACATCAGGGGGCTTTCTCTTGTAGGGGACGCAGGGAGGCTTTAGAAGAACTCGTCGGAGCTGTTGTCGTTGAACTCGGTATAGTGTGCGGAGGCTTCGCCGAAGGCGTCATCCTCCCCCTCATTCAGGAAGCGGGTGAATTCGGCAACCCATTGGAGTTCGACCGTGCCGGTCGAGCCGTTCCGCTGCTTGGCGATGATGATTTCGGCCTTTCCTTTCAGATCCTGGTCATACGCCTCGTCGTCCCGGCGGTAATACTCTTCACGGTGAACAAACATCACGACGTCGGCATCCTGTTCAATGGCGCCCGAGTCGCGCAGATTGCTCAGGCGGGGGCGGTTGTCCTTCGCCTGTTCGGCCTGGCGGTTGACCTGCGCCAGACAGAGGACCGGAACGTCGAGATCCCGTGCCAGGCCTTTCAGGCGGCGCGCCGCTTTGGCGACCTGTTCCTGACGCGGTTCCAGGGGGTTGTCCGGCTCGATGTAGGTCAGATAGTCGATGATGATCAGGGCCAGCCCGTCCTGCCTCTTGAGCCGCCGCGCCACCGCCGCGATTTCCGAAACGGTGTGCGCCGAGGTGTCGTCAATGAAGAGGGGGGAGTTGGCCAGATCACTGTGTGCCTTATTGATGCGTAATCTCTCATCTCCACTCAGGTTGTTATCGATGATATACCGTTTTTTGACCCGCGCTCTTGAACAGAGCATACGCATTGCCAGCTCGTCACGGCTCATTTCGAGACTGAAAAAGAGAACCGGCTGTTTCTTTTCAATCGAGACATACTCGGCGATATTCGCCGCCAGCGCCGTCTTTCCCATACTCGGGCGGGCGGCCAGAATGATCAGTTCCGACGCGTGTAGCCCATTGAGCATTTTGTCGATCTTCTCAAAACCAGTCAATATGCCGCCCATCTTCATGTCGTCGATTTTTTTCCAAAAATCCTCCATGATATCGCGCATCGGCAGGACATTCTTCGAGCTCCGTTCATCACTGATCTGAAAGATGTTCTCTTCAGCCTCGGCGATCAGTTCCCGCGGCGTCTTTTCCGATTCGTACGCGTTTGAAAGGATGTTCGACGTCGTTTCGATCAGGTCGCGAAGAATCGACTTGTCGCGTACGATCTCGGCATATCGGGGGGCGTGCGCCGCCACCTCGACCTGGGACATCAGTTCGGCCAGATACGCTTCGCCTCCGATCTGTTCCATTTCACCGGTACGGCGGAGCCGTTCGGTCAGAAGGATCAGGTCGATTCCTTTCCCCTCATTGTGCATGTCGAGAAGACACTGAAAGAGACGGCGGTTTGCGTCGGAATAAAAATCCTGTGCGCGGACGATGGTCGCGACCTCGTCGCAGACGAGGGAATTGAGGAGCATTCCGCCGATCACCCCCGCTTCGGCTTCGGAACTGTACGGGAGTTTCCGATCGAACGGCAGGGAAGGGGGGTCATTGCCCTTTGACCTGCGGTATGAATTTTTCTCCATCATCGTAGTGTCAACCTCCTGTCTTGAAGCGGTTTCGATGGCAAAAAAGGAATATGAGTCCAAAACGATCCGACTCTTTCCCAACGGCGGCGGACCCATTCTACATCGGCTCTGAAGAAGAATCAACGGGCCCGGAGAGTTCTCTCAGCATCCCGCAGCCGGGAGTCCGGCGTGCCCGTCCGGCATAGCCGGAGCAGCCAGCGGACTCGAACAGAGCAAGCCGCACCCGCCCGGCATTTCCGGACGGACCGTTCCGAGCGGGGACGGCAGGACGGATTGTAGCAGTGGAGACGCGGGTGTCAAGCAAGCCGGCATATTTCGTGAACAATCGCGTTTCCGCACTATATCTTGTGGGATTGGCCCGAAAGCGATTCCTGCGGCGTGACGGGGAGCGGCTGAGACAGCGGCGGATGAAAAGCGCCCGCATCAAAGAACGGAGTTATTTCAGATCTCGATCGTCAATGTAGTCGAAGAAGAATTCCTCGTCTTCGGGGTAGAGTCCGACCTGTCCCGGTTCGGAAGGGGCCGGGGCGGGACGGCTCGGTTCGACCAGTCTCCCGTCGAGCGCTTCGGTCATCGCGTCGGCGTTCTCTTCCAGCACCTGGTCAAACGACAGGTCTTTCGGCAGAGGCGCCACGGCGTCGGGAATCGCGATCTTGTCCAGCTCGTCCAGCGCGGCCGAAAGGGGATCGGCGGCGGGGACAGGCGGGGAACTCGGCGTTTCGTCACGCTGAGACTGCGGCTCTTCGGCCGCGGGAGCCGCCTTCGCAGCGGCGGGAGCGGGGGAAGGGGTCTCTGCGGGCGGTTCGACGCTCATCAGACTCGGAGTCGAATCAAACGAAGGGGAAACAGGCCGGGGCGGAAGCTGCTCTTCCGGCTTTTTCTGATCTCTCTTCTCGGTGAGCATCTTATCGATGATGTAGAGAATCCGCGCCATGGTGATCGGCATATTGACCGTTTTGTGCCAATGCGACTTGGCGGCTTTCGCTTCCCACTTTCTCTGGTTTTCGTCCAGAAGGAGAATGGCGGGGATTTCGACGGCGGCGGCAATCTTGGCCAGCTCGTTAAACGCCAGAACCGCCTGTTTGCCGATCGACTGCGCGTTGAACAGGATACAGTCGATCCGCTGCTGCGAGTCATTGAGGCGGTCGAAAAGCCGTTCGAGGTTTGAGAAGATCAGCGCACGGTATCCGGCATTTTTGAGCGAGTTGCGGAACGAATCCTGAAGGTTTCCGTTCGATTCCACGACACAGACAACCGCCTGGTCAGCGCTCTTTTTGGCCTGCGGAACATATGCGGCCGATGCGGCGGATGCGGCTTCGGCCGCTTCGTCGGTTCCGAGTGTCTCGAGTTTTTTCTGCGCGATTGTCAGGTCGGCGAGCATTTCACCCGGCGACTGGTACCTCTTGGCCGGGTCGAGCGACATCGACTTTTCGACGATATGCGAAAGTTGCATGGGGATCCGCGGCATGACCTGGCGGATCGGCTTGACGTTGAAGAAGCGGTCCTTGTTCAGCCGCTGGGCACGCTCCTTGATATCCCCCAACGGCGGGATTCCCGAAAGCATCTGGTAGAACATTGCTCCCAGAAAGTAGATATCGCTCCGCTTGTCATCCCGGCGGACCCCGGTGCTCCGTTCGAGGGCGGCGTATTCGATGGCGCGCTGGTTTTTCTGTTCGGCCTTGGTATCGGTCTCGGCCGCCAGACCGAAATCGAGCAGGAGCGCCTTGCCGCTGCTGGCGATCAGAACGTTGGTCATCTTCATATCACGGTGGAGATGCGCACGCTTGAACGCATAGTCAAGCCCGGTGCAGATGTCGGCGGCGATCCGGGTAGCGATTTTATATTCGACCTTTTTATGGACGTTGATGTACTGCCGAAGGGTCTGCCCCTCGATGAAGTCCATAACGATGTAGTGCGTGTCCTTTTCGGAGAAGTAATCGTAGATCCGGACGATATTCGGGTGGTGAAGCTGCATTCCGACTTCGGCTTCCCGCCGGAAGTTGCTGACCGCTTCGGGATCGTTGGAATAGCGGCTGCGGAGAACCTTGACCGCGGCGGTCTTCCCCGTTTTGCTGTTCACTGCGCGAAAGACACGGGCGAACGTTCCCGCCCCGGCGGAATAGAGAACTTTGTATTCCCCGTAGAAGAAGCCGGTCGATTCCCCTTTGGCGAGGCGGTCGACCTGGTACTTGGTCAGATGCCCCTGGCGCAGGAGCGCCGTCAGGAACTGATTCCGCTCGACATTCTGCGTGCCGAGCGCATTCCAGACGTCTTCGAGCTGCGCGGGAGAGAGAATCTCCAGTGCCAATGCCCGCTGAGCGATTTCGTCTACGGAAAGTTCTGCCATCTGCCGGATACTGAAATGTTGAAGGTTGAATGCCGCCTCGAAGGCTATCCCCATTATAGAGCAAAAAACGATTTTGTCAAAAAGACGGATCCCCTTTTCCGGGGATAAACCGGCCGTATCGGCGCCGGGCGAGCCCGAAAACGGCGAAATGCGTCAGGGGCCGTTCCGGACGTTTTCCCGCCGTTCCGTCCGCCTCTGGAGAGGGAGGGTGTCAGCGTCAATCCTCTTGAAATTTCCCGCCTTTTCCATATAATTATAGGGCAGTGTTTTGTTCACCGTTTAATCCCAATCGTTCGCCATTTGAGGAAATGATGGAACAGTCAACCGAGAAAACTTCCGAGCCGCGCCGGCTCATCACCGTCTTTGACACCACGCTGCGTGACGGGGAGCAGTCCCCCGGAGCGAGCATGAACCTAGCGGAAAAGCTGGAAGTGGCCAAGGCGCTGGAAGAGCTGGGGGTCGACGTCATTGAGGCCGGATTCCCGATCGTTTCGCCCGGCGACTTTGAGTCGGTTCTCGAAATCTCAAAGACGGTGAAAAACTGCAGTGTCTGCGGTCTGGCCCGCTGTGTCGACAAAGACATTGACGCGGCGCGCGACTCGCTGAAAGTCGCTGTTCGTCCCCGGATCCACGTTTTCCTGGCGACCAGCGCCATTCACCGTGAGTTCAAGCTCCGAATGACGCAGGAAGATATTATCGCGCGTGCGGTCGATGGGGTCAAACGCGCGCGCAACTACTGCGACGACATCGAGTTCTCTCCCGAAGACGCGTCGCGTACCGAAATCGACTTCCTCTGCAAGGTGGTCGAAGCGGTCATCGCCGCCGGGGCGAGCACGGTCAACATCCCCGACACGGTCGGCTACACAACGCCGCAGGAGATGTTCGAGCGGATCCAGACCCTCCTGAACCGCGTTCCGAATATCGACAGGGCCGCGATCAGCGTTCACTGCCACAATGACCTGGGAATGGCGGTCGCCAACACCCTGTCGGCGATCCGCGCCGGGGCGCAGCAGTTCGAGTGCGCCGTCAACGGCCTGGGGGAGCGCGCCGGGAACTGCGCTCTCGAAGAGGTTGTGATGAGCCTGAAAACGCGGGGCGACATCTTCCGCGCCGACACACGGATCAACACCAAAAAGATCGTTCCGACGAGCCGTCTCGTTTCGCAGATCACCGGACTGAAAGTCCAGAGGAACAAGGCGATCGTCGGGCAGAACGCGTTTGCTCACGAGTCGGGGATTCATCAGGCGGGGATGCTTCGCGAGCGGACCACCTATGAGATCATGACTCCCGAAAGCGTCGGGCTTCTCAAGAGCGATCTGGTCCTTGGGAAACACAGCGGCCGCGCCGCCCTGGCCGACCGCGCCAAGCATCTGGGGCACGACCTGACCCAGGAACAGCTCGACAAGGTCTTTGTCGAGTTCAAGAAACTTGCCGACCGCAAGAAGGACGTCTTCGACGTTGATATCCTGGCGATCATTGAACAGTCGATTCACGACAAAAAATCGGAAGGGGAATCGGTCGACCGCTACTGGCACTATGTCGGTTATGATTTGGAGATCGGTACCGAGAAGAAACCGCGCCTGCGGCTGACCCTTTCGCAGAACAGCGAAAATAAAACCGTCGAGATTCAGGGCGAGGGGGGCCCGGTTAACGCCCTGTTCGAAGCGATCCAGGCGGCAACGGGTTACCAGCTGGTTATCCGCGAATATAAGGTCGATGCCGTTTCGGGCGGTCCCGACGCGCAGGGGGAAGCGCTTGTTCTTCTCGAAGAGGCGTCGGCGCCCGGAGTCATCTACCGCGGACACGGCGTTTCAACCGACGTTTACGAAGCTTCGATCATGGCGATGGTCAGCGCGGTCAACCGTCTGATCGGGGGCCAGGCGCCCGCCGAGTCGTGACGAGGCCGAGATGTATAAATTGTTCTGCGGCATCTTCTTCCTGTTGGGCCTTTGGATGATTTCGGGGTGCGACCGCCCCGAAGTCCCGGAAGGCGGATACGGACAGATCATCGACGAGCTGCCCGATTTTCCCGGCGCGCCGAAAACCCTTCCGGTTCCGGAAGGGCTGCAGGAAGACCTCGGGAGGACGAACTCGTTCTAGCGGGCCGTTTCGTTTTCCCCCTGTATAAGACTTTCAACGGACTGTCATTCATTGTACCACGGAGAGGCCTATGGCAGAATCGCACGGCGATGGCGGCGCCCCGCTCGTTTCGGTGGTCACACCGGCTTTTAATGAAGAGGCAAATCTCGAAGAGTTCTATCGGCAGGTCGCCGTCTGTCTCGATGCCGCCGGTCTGACCTGGGAGATCATCATGGTCGACGACGGGAGCCGCGACGCCACCGAGAATGTGATCGACCGCCTTAATCGGCGTGACGCACGGGTCCGCGGCGTTTCCTTCGCCCGGAACTTCGGGAACCAGGTTGCGGTTTCGGCGGGGCTGGCGATGGCGCGGGGCGAGGCGGTGGTGATCATCGACGCCGATCTTCAGCATCCGGTCGAACTGATTCCGAAGATGGTCGAGACGTGGCGCGAAGGGTACGAAATCGTCAACACGGTCCGCCGCTACGGGAATAAGGCTCCCCTGTCGAAACGGTTCCTTTCGGTAATCTTCTATAAGGTGATGAACGCCCTTTCGGGAACGAAGATCGAGGCGGCGGCCCCCGACTTCAAACTTCTCGACCGGCGCGTGGTCGATCTGCTTGTTCAGCTCCCGGAACGGACGCGCTATTTCAAGGCACTGATTCCCTGGCTCGGGTTCCGGCAGACGTCGATTCCGTTTGACTGCAAAGAACGGTTCGCGGGAACCTCGTCGTTCAACTTTTTCCGTCTGGCTGAACTGGCGCTTGACGGCATCGTCAGCTTCTCGACCAAGCCGCTTCGCGCGATCTCCTACCTGGGGGCAATCGTCCTCCTGATTACGGTTCCGTACGGTCTCTGGGCCCTTTTCCAGTTCTTCTTTTTGGGGGCAAAGACTCCGGGGTGGACCTCGATCATTCTGGTCAACCTCCTGCTGGGCGGGGCGACCCTCATTTCGCTCGGGATTCTGGGGGAGTATATCGGGCGAATTTACAATGAAGTGAAGCAGCGTCCCCTTTACACGGTGAAAAAGGTCTGGGGTGCCGATGAAAAGCAGGTTGTCCAGGCCGCGTTTCCCCACGAAAGGGGCGAAGATGAGACCACTCGTCTTTAATGCCGACGATTTCGGGCTTTCCCCCGCGGTCAACCGTTCGATTATCCGCTGTGCACACGGCGGTCTGATGAAATCGGTGTCTCTGCTCGTGACGCACGCCGCCGCCGAAGACGCGCTTCGCCTGGCCGCCGGGCTCGACGAGCCGATCGGTCTGGGGCTCCACTTCTGCCTGACGAGCGGCCGGGCGGTTTCACCCCCGGAGAAAATCCCCCTTCTGGCCGCTCCCGACGGGCGGTTCCGGCACGGTTTTCTCTCGCTGGCGCGCCTTCTTTCTTCGAGTCTGCGGGAAGAGGCGGTTCGTCAGGTCAGAACGGAATTCGATGCGCAGAGCGGCCGGTTCGGCGAGCTCCTTCCCCCGGCGCTGAGGGGGGAGGCCGACCATATTGACTCGCACCAGCATATTCACGTTTTTCCGCCGATCATGCGCCTTTTGGCCGATGCGGCGCGGCGCGGCCGCTTTGTTCTGCGCGTGCCGACCGAACCGGTCCTTTCGGCAGGGCGGCTTTTGCGCTCTCCCTTTCTTTTTCACGCCAAAGGGTTCGCCAAAAAGAGGATTCTCGATCACTTCCTGGCGAAGAGCCGCAGGGGGGAAGATTTCGGAAGTTCACCGATCTATTTCGGAATCATCGACTCGGGCCGCATGAATGTTTCAGCGGTCGAAGCGATACTCGGCACGCTCGCACGGAAGAGGGCCGTTTGGGAAAACCGCGCAATGGAAATCAATCTGCACCCATGGAAGGTGGCGGGAGAAGAGAATCTTGTGCCGGAAGAGGCTTCGGCGGCGGACCGCGCTTTCGCGCATTCCCGCCACCGGGAAGAGGAATATGAGCTGCTTGTAAAACACACACCCCAAATCCAGGCGAAACTGCTGGATTTGGGGATCAGTGCGTCACGCTTCAACAGACCGGGCTAAAACCGGCGCAAAAAAGGGGATCAGTCCTTACGGTGTCTGATCTTCGAACGCATTCGCCGCTTTTTTCTTCCGAGCTTCCGCCGACCTTTACCCGTCTTTTTGGTTCCCACTGTTGACCTCGTTTGTTAATGCAGATGTTTCAGTATGATGACAGGCGGAAGGCGCCTGCCCGTTCAAATAAATGACCCTAACAATATAACATAATCCTAGATGGGGGAAAGGGGGGAGGCTGCTGAGCGGCAGGCAAAAACTTTTCCCGGAATACCCGTTTTTTCAATTTCACTCTTCAGCCCCGCTGCCTCGTCCGGACCGGAAACGAGGGTGTAAAGCGCGGTTCCGCTCCCGGTCAGGCGGAACGGCGCCAGGGGACCGAGCGTTTCGAAACAGGCATCGAGCCTCGGCGAGATCCTTCGGGCGGTCGCCTCGAGCCGGTTGAAGAGGAGACCGGAGAGCTCTTCGGTCTCCGCTCCGCGGGCTAGGGCTCCGGCCAGCGGCGCGCTTGGGCGCGGTTTGTAGCGCGGCTCGTCGTCGAGCGCGCGGTAGACCGCCGCGGTCGAAAGGCCGAACGGCGGCTTGAAAATGACAAAGTCAAGTTCGCGGGCGGCATCGAGCGGGCGGGTGACCTCTCCCCGGCCGAGTCCGAGCGCCGGACTCTTTTCGAAGAAGAGGGGGACATCGCTCCCCAGGCGTGCGGCGAGGCGTGTCAGTTCCTCGGTTGTCAGGCCCGGATTTCCGAGACGGTTCAGTCCGAACAGCGCGGCGGCGGCGTCGGACGACCCTCCGCCGAGTCCCGCTTCGGTCGGAATCCTTTTGGTCAGTTCGATTTCAACCGGCATGGCGTTTCCGCATGACTCGGCGAAAAGGTGATACGCTTTCACTGCCAGGTTATGTCCGTCGCCCGGGAGAGGAGCGGCCTTCGGCTCCCCCCGCGCATCGATGCAGGAGAGGACAACGGCTCTTTCCGAACCCGGACGCGCCCGAATGACGAGCTGGTCATACAAGGTGACCAGGGTGGTGACCGTCTCGACTTCGTGGTAGCCGTCAGGGCGGGTTCCGGTCACCTCAAAGAAGAGGTTCAGTTTTGCCGGGGCGTTGAGGAGAATTCGGGATGGGGAACTCATCGGGTTCTTTCCGGTGGGGAAAAAGTTGAGCCGGCGGGCAAAACGCGCCGGAACGAATCTCAAAGTTCGAACGGGAAAAAGAAAGCGCGCGTTGGAAAACGCGCGCTAAGCTGATCTTTCGGCGGGCCGGAAACGAACCGGCCGTAGCGTCTTTCCCGGCGAATCGTGCGGATGGCTTTCCGGGTGAACCGGAACAGACCCGCCGGCCGAAAGAAAAATTATTTGGCGGCAGCGGCCGGCTTGACCTGGACGCGCCTGGTGACCGCACCGCAGCGAAGGCACTGCGCGCAGATGCGGACCGTCTTGTTGGTGCCGTTTTCGGTGGTGATCCGAACGTTCTGGAGGTTCGGGCGGAACTCACGGCGGGTGATCCCGGTGACCTTGGTACCGACACCCTTGAGGCGCTTGGCACGCCCGCGGGTAGTCATCTGATTGCCGATCTGACGGCCTTTTCCACAAATTTCACAAATCCGCGACATGGTAATATCCCTTTTGGCTTAAAGGCGAATATTCTTGAAGTTAAGATACTTTCGGTAAATTATAGGGGGGTTTTATTAAACGGCAAGGGGGGAGAAAAACTCTTTTTCGATGAAAACGTCTCCGGTCACTCCCTGACACGGTTCCGCCCGTCGACTTTAACGACTTTGGCGCGGTACCCGGTCAGGTCCGAGTCGGCGTAAAGACCGTAGGTGATGATCACCAGCACATCGCCGACAACGCCGGCACGGGCCGCAGGGCCGTTGAGCATGACCGTCCCGCTCCCCGCGGGCGCGGGGATGGCATAGGTGACCAGGCGCTGGCCGTTATTGACGTTCAGAACCTGGACCTGCTCGCCGGGAAGTATTTCCGCCGCCTCCAGAAGTTCGGAATCGATCGAGATGCTCCCTTCGTAGTTCAGGTCGCAGCCGGTCAGGGTGGCGCGGTGAATTTTTGATTTCAACATTGTTCGCAGCATGGTTGTCTCCCCAAAGGATGGCCGAACTTGAATGTCCGGGGTATTATACGCCTTTTTTTCCGTTCCGTAAGCCCCCGAGTCATGTCCGGTTTTCCCCTGTTTTACGGGGCCGGACCCGATTGACAATTTTTTGCGTCAGGGTAAATTGTTAAAAGTTCCCTATTGTGAAATGGGGATATCATTTTTCAGCGAGAGTTAATTTACAAGAAAGAGAGCTTGAATGCCGACCATTAACCAATTGGTTCGAAAGAACCGGAAGCAGCAGCACAGCTTCAGCAAATCTGTTGTTTTAGAGAAATGCTCGCAGAAGCGCGGCGTTTGTCTGTTAGTCCGTACCATGCAGCCCAAAAAGCCGAACTCGGCGCTTCGCCGTATTACCCGTGTTCGTCTTTCGAACGGCAAAGAAGTGACCGTCTACATCCCGGGCGAAGGTCACAAACTGCAGGAACACTCGATCGTCCTGATCCGCGGCGGCCGTGTCCGTGACCTGCCGGGTGTCCGTTATCAGGTTATCCGCGGCACGCTCGACGCCACCGGTGTGGACGGCCGCCGTCAGGCCCGCAGCCGCTACGGCGCAAAACGGGTCGCTTCCCCCACTTCCAAGAAGTAAGCGGCCTTCGTGCCGGACTTTAGCCGTCCGAGTTCTTTCCGATTGAGAAAGCGGTTTTTATGACAGCAGCCCGTCGGAGTATTTTTCGGGAAAGCTCAAAAGCGGGACGGTGAAACACAAAAAGAAAAACACACAAAACTGAAAGAGAAAAAAGATGGGAAAAATTACCGCCAGTAAAAAGCAGCTGAAGCCGGATCCGGTTTACGGTTCTCTGTTGGCCAGCAAGTTCATCAACTGCCTGATGTGGGACGGCAAAAAGACCGCCGCGCAGAAGATTTTCTACGACGCTCTCAACATTCTCGCTGAAAAAGTTGCCGACGTTCCGTCGATCGATGTCTTCACCACGGCGCTTGAAAATGTCAAACCGGCGATCGAAGTTCGCTCGAAGCGCGTCGGGGGCGCCTCGTATCAGGTCCCGATGCCGGTCCGTGCCAACCGTGCGCAGTCGCTGAGCATCCGCTGGATCCTGGCGGCGGTCCGCGACAAGAAGGGGCAGCCGAGCGCTCAGAAACTCGCCGCCGAACTTCTGGCCGCCTACAACAAAGAGGGCGTTGCGTTCACCAAGCGTGAAAACGTCCACAAGATGGCCGAAGCCAACAAGGCGTTCGCGCACTTTGCGTGATCGGCTTTGTCCGTATTCCGAAACCAGAGACCGATATCGATGCGATACCGGTCTCTAGTTTTATCACAGGGGAAACGTTCCGATGGCAAAACAGAAACAGAAAAACTCCCGCGACCTTAAGCTGCTGCGCAACATCGGCGTCATCGCGCACATTGATGCCGGCAAAACGACAGTCACCGAGCGGATGCTCTATTATTCGGCGTTTGTCCATCGGGTCGGCATGGTCGACAACGGCACTACGGTTACCGATTTTGATCCCGAGGAACGCGAACGGGGGATTACGATCAATTCCGCCTGTGTAACATTCAGCTGGAAGGACTGGGACTTCAACCTGATCGATACGCCCGGCCACGTCGATTTCACCGCCGAGGTCGAACGCGCCCTGCGCGTGCTGGACGGCGGCGTGGTTGTTTTCAGCGCCCGCGAGGGGGTCGAGGCGCAGAGCGAAACGGTCTGGCGGCAGGCCGACCGCTATCACGTCCCGCGGATCGCGTTCATCAACAAGATGGACCGTGAGGGAGCCGATTTCTACGGTACGGTCGACGAGATCCGCCAGCGTCTGGGGGCCGAACCGCTGATCGTGGCGATTCCCGTCGGCGCCGGTCCCCCGCACGTTCCCGAGGCGTTCCGAGGCACGGTCGACCTTGTTGCCATGAAGCAGCTCACATTCGACGCCGAAAGCCGGGGCGAAAAGATCATCTATTCCGAAATCGAAGAGGGAATGCGCAAAGAGGCGCAGTTCTACCGCGACAAGCTTCTCGACCAGCTCTCAATGTTCAGCGACGAACTGACCGAACTCCTTTTGGCCGAAGAGGAGATTCCCGAAGAGATGATCCGTGCGGTCATGCGCGAGGCGGTCCTTTCGGATATGGGCGTTCCGGTTCTTTGCGGCTCGGCGCTCGACGGGATCGGCGTTCAGCCGGTCATGGACGCGGTCGGCTACTATCTCCCCTCGCCGCTTGATATTCCGCCGGTTGAAGGGATCGATCCGAACCGTCCCGACGACCCGAAGACGATCCGCCGTCCTTCCCCTGACGAGCCGTTCTGCGCGCTCCTGTTCAAAGTCGTTTCGGACCGGCATGGCGACCTGAATTATCTCCGGCTCTATTCGGGGAAACTCACTTCGAACTCGCGTGTCCTGAACCCGCGGGGGAACAACAAAGAGAATATTCCTCAGATCTGGCGGATTCAGGCCGACCACCGCGAGCAGGTGGAGGAAGTCTCGGCGGGGGATATCTGCGGGGTGATCGGGCTCCGTTTCAGCGCCACCGGCGATACCCTCTGCGATGTTAAGTCGCCGATTATCCTGGAGTCGATCGAATTTCCCGAAACGGTCGTTTCGATGGCGATCGAGCCCGACTCGGCGGAAGAGTACAAAAAGCTCAAGGCGGTTCTTGAAATGATGCGCCGGCAGGATCCGACCTTCAAGGCTGTCGAAAACGAGGAGACCGGCCAGACGCTGATCAGCGGAATGGGGGAACTCCACCTCGAAGTGATCAAGCACCGGCTTCTGCGCGAGTTCAAACTGAATGTCCGGGTCCACAATCCGCGCGTCAGTTACCGCGAGACGATCCAAAAGCCCGCCGAGGTGACCGGCGTCTGCCAGCGGAACATTGCCGGCGCGCGCCATTGGGCCGAGGTCGCCCTCCGGTTCGAGCCGCTCGACGAGGAATGCCAGAAGGTTGAGATCCGCAGCGAATATACCGGCGAACTGCCGAACCCGGAGTTCAGAAATGTCATTCTCGAGTCGATGAAAGAAGAAGGGGAGGCGGGAGGACAGCTCGGCTTTCCGCTTACCCGGCTTCGGATCACGTTCGTCGGCGGCTCGTTCAGTGACTCCGAAACGAGCGAGACGGCCCTGCGCATTGCGGTCGCCGACGCCTGCCGCAAGGGGCTGGCCGAGGGGGGGATCGTCCTCCTGGAGCCGATTATGCGTCTGGAAGTCTCGACCCCTGACGAATACGTCGGCGATATCGTCAGCGACCTGAACCAGCGGCGCGGAATTGTCACCAAAACGCACAACCGCGGCAAGCTGACCGTCATAGAGGCCGAAACGCCCCTGGCGAACCTGTTCGGCTATACATCGGCGATGCGCGGCTTGAGTCAGGGACGCGCCTCGGCTTCGATGGAACCGCTCAACTACCGTCCGGCGTCGTCCGACGTGCTGAAATCCTTTATGCTGGAGTGACAGGTTATTGATGGCAGACGATTTTTTCGACAGCAGCGACAGCGACCGGAGCAACAAGCCCCTTCTGCACGCCGAAAGCTGGACTCTTCCCGAGCCGCTTTCGCTCGAGGGGGGCGGCACGCTTGAAAACGTGACCGTTGTTTACGAGACGTACGGGAAGCTCAACGCCGAAAAGAGCAACGCCATTTTCATCTGCCACGCCCTTTCGGGGGACTCGCACGTGGCTTCGCACGACGCCGAAGACGATCCCGGCTGGTGGGAACTGATGGTCGGTCCGGGGAAACCGGTCGACACGAACCGCTATTTCGTCATCTGCGCCAATATTCTGGGCGGATGCCGCGGGACGACGGGGCCCGAAGACATCAATCCCGCGACGGGGACTCCGTACGGGAATGACTTTCCGGCAATTTGTATAGCCGACATCGTCAATGTCAACCACAAGCTCATCTCCGAACACTTCGGAATTCCTTCCCTCTTCGCGCTGATCGGCGGCTCGCTCGGCGGTTTTATGGCGTTGGACTGGGCGGTACGCTACCCCGACTCCCTCTACGGAAATATCATGATCGCCACCGGCGCGCGCCTTTCGCAGCAGTCGCGCGCGTTCGACGTGATCGCGCGCAACGCGATCACCAGCGACCCGAATTTCTACGGCGGACAGTATTACAACAAAGAGACCGGCCCGAAAAAGGGCCTTGCGATTGCCCGGCAGCTCGGGCACATTACCTATCTCTCGCGCGAGGCGATGAACCGCAAGTCCGAGTCGGACAGGAAGGTCGACTCGCCGTTCGAGACGATCTATCCGGTCGGATCGTATCTGGCGCACCAGGGGGACAAGTTTGTCGAACGGTTCGACGCGAACAGCTACTGTACCCTTTCGAACGCGTTGGACGACTACAACCAGTCGCAGACCTTTGAGGATCTCACCGAAGATCTGAAAAAGACGAAATGCCGCTGGCTCTGTGTCAGTTTTTCGTCCGACTGGCTCTTCGTTCCCTCGCAGACGAAAGAGATCGTCGACGCCGCCCTTGCCGCCGGCAAAGAGGTCAGCTACTGCAACGTTTCGAGTGAGGCGGGGCATGACGGTTTTCTCCTCAAACCGGAGATCGACTTTTACGGCCGGCTGGTCAACGCCTTTCTCCACAATCTGGAAGCGACCCCGCAGGTCACCGTTCACAAAGAGCCGAATGCCGACCCAGCCGAGTTTCCCGAAACGCGTCCGATTCCGTACCGGCTGAAACACCGAATCGATTTCGACCGGATCATCGAACTGATTCCGGCCGGCAAATCGATTCTCGATCTGGGGTGCGGGAAGGGGGAGCTTCTTCTCCGCCTTCGTCAGCGGGGCGACAACGCGCTGGTCGGGGTTGAGCTCGAACAGAAGTATGTCCTCCAGTGCGTTCAGCGCGACCTGAACGTCATCCATGCCGATATGGACAAGGGGCTCCGTTCGTTCCAGGACGGGCAGTTTGACTTTGTTGTCCTCTCAAAAACGCTTCAGACCGTTCGGAACGTTGAACTCGTCCTGGAAGAGATGCTTCGCGTCGGCAGGACGGCGATCGTCAGTTTCCCGAACTTCGGCTATCACCGGTTCCGTACACAGCTGGAAATGTTCGGCACCGCCCCTCAGACCGATACCCGCCCGGGCCGGAAATGGTTCAATACCAACGACGTCCGGTTCCTGACGATCGCCGATTTCCGCGAACTCTGCAACGACAAGCGGTATCGAATCCAGAAAATGATTGCGCTCGACACCGAAAAGGAGATCGAAATTCCCGAAGAGGAATCCCCGAACGTCCTGGCCGATGTGGCGATCATTGCGCTGACGAAATAACTTCTCACGCCGTGCGGCGGAATAATCTTCTTGACAACTTTTCCGGGAAAGATAATACTCCCCCGGCGGAAAGGCCGTGCGGCGGTCTTTCCGTTTCCGTCAATTCAAGGACAGGGGTCTCATGGACGTTCAAGAGTCGATCTACGACCAGATCAGGAGTATCATGCCCGCCCGGGTTATCGGCAGTGTGGTGAGTACCGAAGGAATCGCCGTTTCGGTTGCCGGATTTCCCGTTCCGCTCGGCGCGCTGGCCCAGATCGAACAGCCGGGCCAGGAGCCGATCCTGGCCGAAGCGGTCGGATTTCGGGATGACGTGACCCTCCTCTGCTCCTATTCCGACCTGACCGGGATTCGCCGCGGCGCGCGGGTTGAACTGATCCAGACGGTCCCCCGGCTCCGTGTGGGGGACGAACTTCTGGGCCGGATCGTCAACGCGTTCGGTCAGCCGCTGGATGAGGAGCCCCGTCCGGTCCTTTCCGAACGGATGCGTTACGACCGGCGTCCTCCCGACGCCTACACGCGTCCCCGGATCGATACGGTTCTTTCGACCGGGATCCGCGCCATTGACGGTTTTCTGACCGTCGGCCGCGGCCAGCGGATCGGGATATTCGCCGGGAGCGGAGTCGGCAAGAGCGTCACCCTGGGAATGATGACCCGCTACACAGACGCCGACGTGATCGTAATCGGTCTGATCGGCGAACGGGGACGCGA
>JAEEGL010594280.1_pt1 | contig 39853 bp, 38 predicted proteins | sample 9134231 | NCBI WGS metagenome assembly JAEEGL01 (sample SAMN16246548, study PRJNA631951) | gut metagenome | biome: gut microbiome; feature: rumen; material: fiber-attached | host: Bos | place: Iran: Karaj | collected 2018-10
ATGCGACCTCGTGCTCATCAACAAGATGGATGTATGCGGGTATTTCGACTTCGATCTTGAGGAGTGCAGGAAGAATATCCTGATGAGAAACCCGAACGCGAAGATAATACCTATAAGCGCGAAGACAGGCGAAGGGATAGACAGATTTGCCGACTGGCTCAGGGAAGAAATAAAAAAGAACAGATAACAGTCGCGCCGGAACATGGCGTGACAAGACAAGTATACATTGCGGAGGTAAAGGTATGGCAGGAAAAGACCCCGGTTACCCGCTTCGTCCGGATTACGTAAATGTGGACGGGCCAATGAAAGAAAACATTGCCAGACTTGGCAAGCTCATCACAGACCGCATCCCGATAAAACTCGGGCTGGCGAAGGTCACAAAGGACGATCCGGAGTACTGGGCAGTCAGGATCCTTGTTGATGATGACGATGACCTCGCGAAATTCGTTATCGACAATTTCAAGTCTATCCGCAAACCGAAGACCTTTGCGGAGCTTAAGAAATCTTCGGGATTGCCGGACGACAAGCTGAATGCGATCCTTGACAGGATATCATATACCGGGCTTGTGGAATACAACTGGGAAAACCCGCAGCATGAGAAGCAGTGGGTGCTCCCGATGTTTGTTCCGGGTTCGGGCGAGTTCTCAAACATGAATCTTAAGCTTATCGATGAGCATCCCGAGCTTGGATATTTCTTTGAACATATGACAAGACTGCCGCTTGAGAAGGTTACCCCGATGGTGCCTCCCGGAGGCGCAGGTATCGGAATGCACGTTATTCCCGTCCAGAAGGAAGTGGATATGTGCAATGAAGCCATATCGCTCGAAAAGATATCCTACTGGCTCGACAAATACGAAGGAAAATACGCTGCTTCGCCGTGTTCCTGCCGTCGTTCCCGCCAGACCTTCGAGGAAGGATGCGCCGATGATTTTAACGACTGGTGCATAGCGGTCGGAGATATGGCGGATTATGTTGTGGAGACCGGAAAAGGCGGCCGCTACATTACCAAAGAAGAAGCACTTGAGATATTTAAGAAAGGCGAGGAGAACGGCTTTGTTCACCAGATAACAAATATCGACGGAGAAAACAAGATATTTGCCATCTGCAACTGCAATGTGAATGTCTGCTACGCGCTCCGCACCTCCCAGCTTTTCAACACACCGAATATGTCGGCATCGGCCTACAGGGCCCATGTGGAAAAAGAGAAATGCGTTGCCTGCGGCCGCTGCGTCGAGGTATGTCCGGCAGGCGCACTGTCGCTTGGACAGAAGCTCTGCAAAAAGGACGGGACCGCAGTAAAGTATCCGAAGCAGCTCCTGCCTTCCGACAAGCCGTGGAGCAAGGAGGATTGGAACTGGGATTACCGTGACGATAACAGGAAAGAGACTCATGAGTCCGGTACTGCACCCTGTAAGACGGCATGCCCTGCGCACATCGCGATCCAGGGATATCTCAAGCTTGCAGCCATGGGACGCTATGATGATGCCCTCGCGCTTATAAAGAAGAACAACCCGCTTCCGGCAGTTTGCGGCCATATCTGCAACCGCAGGTGTGAAGATGCCTGCACGAGAGGAAACGTTGACGAGGCCATCGCAATAGATGAAGTAAAGAAGTTTATCGCGATGCGCGATATGAACGCAAAGACGCGTTATATCCCTAAGAAGGTCATCCCGAAGGTACAGGGCGCGTTTGACGAGAAGATAGCCATCATCGGCGCGGGTCCCGCGGGGCTTTCCTGTGCTTATTACCTTGCGGAGAAAGGCTACAGTCCCGTCATCTTCGAAAAGAACAAGAGACCGGGCGGCATGCTTACCTACGGCATCCCGTCTTATAAACTTGAAAAGGACGTCATTGACGCAGAGATAGACGTTATGCGTGAAATGGGCGTTGAGATCAGGTGCGGAGTCGAAGTGGGAAAGGACATAACCATTGACGAACTGAGAAAACAGGGCTATAAGGCATTTTATATCGCCATCGGATGCCAGGGCGGCAGAAAGACCGGTGTTCCCGGCGAAGACGGCAAGGGAGTTATCTCCGCTGTTGATTTCCTCCGCGGGATAAATGAGACCGAAGCCTTTAAGTTTGAAGGTGATGTGGTTGTCGTAGGCGGCGGAAACGTTGCGATCGACTGCTCGAGAGACGCAGTGCGCGCGGGCGCAAATAAGGTTTACCAGGTATCGCTCGAAACGAGGGATATCATGCCGGCCTCAAAAGAAGAGATCGAGGAAGCGCTTGAAGACGGTGTTGAGCTTAAAGGCGGCTGGGGCCCGAAGGAGATCCGGCTTGATGAGAACGGCGCAGTCTGCGGCATCACGTTCAAGAAGTGTACGAGCGTTAAGGATGCGGAGGGACGCTTTGCTCCGCAGTATGATGAAAATGAAACCGTGGATATCGAATGCAGGCACGTGGTACTTGCAATAGGACAGTCTATCGTGTGGGGCGATCTTCTTGCGGGTTCAAAAGTAAAGCTTGGACGCGGGAACGGCACTTTGGCGGATGCAAAGACCTACCAGACCGACGAGCCGGATATCTTTGTAGGCGGTGATGTCTATACGGGACCGAAGTTCGTTATCGATGCGATTGCTACAGGAAAAGAAGGGGCAACCTCCATCCACAGGTTTGTACAGCCGCATTCGTCGCTTACTATAGGGCGCAATCAGAATTACTATAAAGAGCTTGACAAGAACGATATCCTCGTTGAGGATTACGATCATTCCGAACGCCAGAGACCGGGCCGTAAACCCGAAGCAGGGAGATCCTTCAGGGATACAAAGCTCACCTTTACGGAGGAGCAGGTCAAAAAGGAGACCGCAAGGTGTCTCGGATGCGGAGCGACCATCGTGGATGCCAACCGCTGCGTAGGCTGCGGCCTTTGCACCACACGCTGTGAATTTGACGCGATCCACCTTAAGAGGGATGTTCCTGCCGCTTCGACAATGCGAAAGAGTGAGGACAAGCTGAAATATATCCTTCCGAACGGCCTTAAACAGGCCATCAAGGTCAGGTTAAAGCCGAAAAAACAGCAGGACTGGGAATAATAATATCAGCAAGGACGGCTTGTACCGGGCGGCACAAGCCGTCGCTGTCAACACCCCGGAAAGGAGCGTAATGCACGAACTTGGTGTTGTTTTTCATATCATAGATGATGTTACGGCCGCAGGCAGGGAGAACAACATTGAAAACATCTTCAGCGTGACTGTGCAGCTCGGGACCGTTTCCGGCGTGATCCCGTCATATCTGCTGGACTGCTGGAAATGGGCTGTAAAACGGACAGAAATGTTAAAAGAGGCCGAACTCATCATCAAACCAATAGAAGCGGTTACTTTCTGCGAGGACTGCAAACAGGAGTATGACACCATAAAGTACGGGAAAATATGTCCTCTGTGCGGGAGCAGCCGCACATACCTTGTTACGGGGAATGAATTTCTGATCGATGAGATCGCAGGAATGTAAAAAAAGAGACTGCAGCACGGCATTGTTCCGTCTGCAGTCTCTTTGCATTTCTGCAAAAAGGCCCCGGTGGTCAGTGCAGGTATCACCGGGGACCCTAAAGCACGCCGGTACTTAGCGAATGCAAGCGACTGCGCAGCATGAGCTTAGTACCGCTGCGTGCGTATCCGGGCGATAGCGAAGTCCACGGTGATATCTGTACGGCCACCGGGGACGGAGATACGATAACTGCGGGTTCGGCCGCTCGCTGTCACGTAAGATTTTTCGCGGGGCCGGTTCGCACCTTAGAAAGTTCAGCAAAAAGCGTCACTGGCGATTTTTGCTGAACTAGCGCTCGGGCCTCGAAACCGATGTCTGCAAAAAGGCCCCGGTGGCCGTGCAGGTATCACCGGGGACCCTAAAGCACGCCGGTACTTAGCGAATGCAAGCGACGGCGCAGCATGAGCTTAGTACCGCTGCGTGCGTATCCGGGCGATAGCGGAGTCCACGGTGATATTTGTACGGATACCGGGGCCGGGGATACGATAACTGCGGGTTCGGCCACTCGCTACCACGTAAGATTTTTCGCGGGGGCGGGGAATGCAAGTATACGCGGCTCCGGCGCGACAGAGGAGTCTTACCGTAAAACTTCAATGATACCGCCGTCTTTAATGTGTGAATGATCGAAATATACCTGTCCGATCCCGGCCTGTTCAAAAAGCGAAAGCAGGTGTTTTGCCTGCGCTTTCTGCGGCTCGCCGGCATCCGGGTAGCATCCCCACTCCCCTATAAACATGGGGATGTCAAGAGCCTTTGCTTTTTCAAACAAAACAGAAAAGATCAGATCGATCCGTTCTGTGCCGCCCTGCCCGTAATCCGCGGTATCCACAAGAATATCGTAGCAGTGCGGAGCATAGGCCTGGTTTGCAAAAGGCTTTCCGAAGCTGTCCAACGCAGGACGGATCACCGAGGGAATACCGGCGTTAGCAAAGTAACAGCTTTCAAGAATGATGATGGTTTCGGGATCAACCTCACGGATGGCGGCAGCGGCTTCGTCATAGAAGGGATTAAGGCTGTTTTCTTCAAAACCGGCAGCAATTGGAGCAATGCTGCCTATAAGCCTCATTACGGCATCTTCGTCTTCAAAAGCCGACAGGTCCGTACCGCCGTTTGAGAATTCAGCCATTATCTGGCCGACTTTTGCGCCTGCAGTCCCGGGGAACGGCTCGTTGAACAGGTCGTAGCCGATCACATAAGGATCCTTGCCGTAACGCCCGGCTATATATTTCCAGAGGTTCACAAAATGCGTTCTTATACCGACCCCGTCGGACGCCGTTTCGTCGGCCCAGAAAGAATCGAAGGCGGTCTGTACCGCGGGACTGAGCAGGTATGATTCGCTCCAGAGCTCCGTGCGTATGTGTTCAGCGCCTTTGTCAAGAGTTGCCCAGACAGGCGCTCCGTCTTCGAACTTTTCACCGAAGAGATCCTGGTGCATATCAAGGAAAACGGGGATATCGTGGGACGCGGCTCTTGCGATGATCTTATCGATGCCGCTGAAATACTCTTCCGAATAAACACCGGGGGCTGGCTCGGCCGCGCACCACTGAAGCCCGAGACGGATGAGGTTGAAGCCGTGCTCTTTTAGGAAGGCAAAGTCCTCATCGGTATAATCACCTGTGTAATTCCGTTCTTTTTCCTTGCATACCATGTTGATACCCTTTGGGATAAAGGGGCTTCCGGAAACATCCGTAAACTGTTTTCCCTGTATTTTTATCTTCTTTTCCTGTACCATCATTTTACTCCGTTTCGGTATTTAGGTCTTTAAAGCCGTTCAAGAGCCGGAACCCCCGGCGTCACCGGGATTTTCTGCGCTTTCTGTACCTTCTCTTGCTTTCACGTTAAAGTCCGAGATCTCCTTCTCCAGCTTTTTATTGATGGGGAAGAAGATGAAGGGGATCACGCCTACGAGAACAAGTAGCAGCGGAACAAGGCCTGCGCCGACACGGATGCCCCACAGTGTATGTGCGCTTTGCGTTTCGAGCCCGCCGTCATACCCGAAAATGCTCAAAATACTTGAAAACAGCGTTGTATGGAGACTTACGAGCATTGTGGTGATGAGAGCGAAGAGACCACCGTAAAGGCCGGTCTTTCTTGTGCCGGTGCGCATCTCGTCATAATCGATCAGCTCGCCGTTCTGCACAACGCCTGCCGTCTGGACAACATTGAGCGAGAAAACGATAAGTGTATAGCTGAATATCGCATGCCACCCCTTTGTGATAAAGAGAAGGCTTAAGAAGCCGAAAGCCCCCGGGATGAGGGCGAGGATCGTGATAAGCTTGCTCCCGTGCTGTTTTATGAGCTTCCCGGCAAAAGGCAGAAGGATGAGCATTATAAGCCCGGGGATCACATCCGCGAGGGTCGCCACAAGCTCGCCCGATCTTAAGACCTTATCCATCATGTAAAGGAACGGGTTGTAGTATTCGGCCATTGCGCCGCGCGCAAGGACGTAGAACAGCAGGTAGGTTATGAACGGTCTCGAGAAGATGATCTTCCGGACATCGGTCCAGAGCTCCTTTAAGTTCTTGTGTTCGGGAGCAACGGTCGTTTTATAGAGCTGCTCATTGTCTTTTATACCGCGGAAGGCAAGGATATAAAGGACTGCGTTCATCAGTATGACACACGAGAAAACGACAATGACCAGTGTTCTGTTTATATCGCCGACAAGCAGGATGGTGGGGATGATAGTCACAACGGTCCCGACCACATTGCCTATGTAGGTGCGGATTATCTCGATATCGACGCGCTCTTCTTTGTCCGGCGCAACAAGCAGGAAATAGGACTGGTATGCGACCGAGAAGACGGTATAAGCGGTATCGAATACAAACAGTTCAACGAGCAGCACCGCAAAGATAAGCCAGTCGTTCCATGAAGGGTGGGACATCAGCATACAGAATACCGAAATGAGCATTGTAGGTGCCGTGACACGCATGAGATAGGCATATTTGCCGCGTTTTTTGCTGAAGGGCATCTTGTCGATATAGGCGCCGAGCAGAGGGTCGTTTATTGCGTTCCAGATGCTGTAGATCAGATAGAGGATCCCGTAGAATTTCGGATCAAGGCCGATAACGTCCGTGTAGAACTTCATCAGCGTGTTGTGAATGATGATCGGGCCGATGACTGAAGCAGGGCCCGGAAGCGCGATGGCGAGCTTTTGTTTAAAAGAGAGCTTGCCGTCGTGCGGGTTGAAGATGTCTTTTAATTTCCCCATTTTTTATACCTCCCGGGGCATATCCGAAGGAAATGCCGTTACTGTAATTACACTCCAAATGCCGGCGGTTGTCAACCGTAATCGGCACTTTTCAAGAGGCTTTCAAGGGACGGCAGGGTATAATTTATTGACATTTCCACAAAATTACTGTATAATCGTATTGATATCATAGGGTTTACAGTACAAAAAAGGGAGCAGACAGATGAATTTTTCCACAATCGTAGAACAAATTCATGGGATAGCATGTGTTATTTCGGTGCGCCCCGGTACAGACGGGGAGCGCAGTATTTTCTCGATCGAAGCCGCAAACAGAGCCTACCTTGCTTCTGTAGGAAAGGAAAACGAAGAATTCGCGGCCGGACGTCCCTATACCTATTACATCCATCAGGATCTGAATTTTGAGTCAAATGTCAGGAGATGCGTGCAGACAAAGAGCATTCAGCATCAATATGTGAATGCCGGTCTTTATGATGCATGGCTTGATATTTACATGATCCCCATGGATGTTCCCGGCGAAAAGGAATACTGCCTGTTTACCTATGAACTCACAAGTCAGGCGGATACAGAGAAGCTTCTTGATGTTTCGTCAAATACAGCGGTACAGGTCTTACGGACCTGCATAAAGCTTCGAGAGTCATCGGATTTTCAGACCGCTATGGACTCGATCATCAAGGACATAAGAAAGATGTGCGATTCCAGCGGCTGCGCCGTTCTGCTCACGGATTTTAAGAAAAAGACCTGCCAGATATTAAGCGCGGATAATGACGGATCCTTCAAGATGGGAGATAATGACGTGGTATTCTCCAAGGAATTCTTCAGGATCGCCGAGACCTGGCGCAATCTGATGGCAGGCAGCAACTGCTATATCATAGCAGATGAGGATGACATGAACGAGGCAGAAAAGCACGACAGGATATGGACCGATTCGCTCAGATCCTCGGGTGTCCATAATGTGGTTCTTTATCCGCTGCGGGTCAAGGACAAGATACTCGGCTATATATGGGCAACGAATTTTAATGCCGACAAGACGGTCTTCATCAAGGAAGTCATGGAACTGACAGCCTTCTTCCTATCGGCCGAGATAGCGAGCCATAAGCTTTTCGAAAAACTCGAGATGATGAGCCGCTATGATATGCTTACGGAAACATTGAGCAGAAACGCGATGAATACGCGCGTTGACGAGTGGGTTTCAGGAAGGAATGCCTCGGAAGGCGACTTTGGCGTAGTCTTTGTCGATGTAAACGGGCTTAAGCAGGTAAACGACGAGGAGGGCCATGCTGCGGGCGACCTCATGATAAAAGCCGTTGCCGACAGGATAAGGGAGTATTTCGGGGATTACGAGATATACCGCGCCGGCGGTGACGAATTCATGGTACTTGCGCCGGGCATCGAGAAGGCTGAATTCGAAGGACGGATAAAGGAACTTAAGACCAAAGAAGAGGCCAACAAAAAGGCAAGATTTGCGGTAGGAAGCTTCTACGACGATTCGGCACACGACATAAGAGCCGCGATAGAAGTCGCAGATATGAACATGTACGCCGACAAAGCCGATTATTATAAAAGACATCCAGAGTTCAACAGAAGGATAAAATGATCTGCACAGGACCCAAAAGGTCCTGTGTTTTATTCAATGGCTTTCCAGAGCACATCCCGGGGCCGCAGGGTGTCCTGCAGGGATATGTAGCGCCGTCGGCGCTTAACGAATGCAAGCTGAAAGCGCAGCATGAGTTTAGCGCTCCTGCGCCGCTCTTCGGCGCAGGATCTCCGCTACGCAGCGCTACCTAAGGCGCGAGCCGGCCCTGCAGGGCACCCTGCGGCCACGGGATGTACGACCGGAAACAGTAAAAGAGATGCAGCCACAGCAGGCTGCTTTTTTTCTTTTTGCTTTGTCACGGTTTCCTGTTGAAAACAGAAGGAGGGATGTGCTATACTGTTTCGAGGTTGCGCTAAAACCAATATCAAAAAAGAAAATACACGATCACATTATCGGGAAAACTATGCTTGGAAAGTATATAAAAAGACATATAGCAGGCTACATAGCCGGTGTGCTGGTGCTGTTCGGGGTGGATTACCTCGGGCTTTTTATTCCGCAGCTCACAGGCGAACTTATAGAGGGGCTCGGGGGCCAGAACGGTCTCGGGGCCATAACCTTTACGCGCGATGATATCATCAGGAGCATTATCTCCATACTCGCTGTAGGCAGCGGTATGGCCCTCGGGCGCTTTGGATGGCGCTTTTTCCTGTTCGGCAGCGCAAGAAAGATCGAGATGGAGATCAGGAATGACCTGTTCGAGCACCTGACGACGCTTTCCGACCGCTATTACAGCGAACACAAGACAGGCGACCTGATGGCATATTTCACCAATGACCTGAATTCTCTCAGGAGCGCGATAGGACCTGCCATCATCACGGCTTTTGACGCGGTAGTCATGGGCGCCATGGTCATAGCAAAGATGATACTTTATGTGGATCTTAAGCTGACACTTATCGCCTGCATCCCGATGCTCGTTATTCTCGGAGGGGCGATCTGGTACGCCGTGAAGGTAGAGCCAATGTACAAAGAGATAAATGACACCTTTTCAGACATGAGCGACAAGGTGCAGGAGAGCTTTTCCGGAATTCGCGTCATCAAAGCCTTTGTGCGCGAAGACGCGGAGAACAGGGCATTTGACGTTACAAATAAAAACAAGATGGCCTCGGTACTTAAGGTTGCGAAGGCAAATTCCGTTGTTTGGCCGACACTCGAGTTTCTTATCGGTCTTTGCAAGCTGATCACCGTATTTCTCGGCGGATACATGTACTACAGGCAGACTATCACCCTTGCCCAGTTCGTGGCATTCAACCAGTATGTATCAATGCTCGTATGGCCGATGATCGCAGCGGGGGACAGCCTGAACATGATCTCACAGGGAAGAGCGGCAGTAAGAAGGCTTAACGAGATATTCGGCGCCACAGCGGAGATAACCGATACCGGAAAGGACAGCGGCATTACGGAGCTTTCAGGCGGTTTTGCGCTCAACAACCTTTCCTTTGCATATCCCGGAACGGATATGAAGGTGCTCGACGGCGTTTCGGTGTCTGTAAAACCGGGTGAGACCCTTGCGATAATGGGAAGGACCGGCTGCGGTAAGACGACCGTCGCAAGCCTCCTGCTAAGACTTTTTGAGACAGGGGACGGGCAGATCAGCTTTGATGGCCATGACATTAAGGACATACCCCTTGATGTATTAAGGAGCAGTGTTGCCCTTGTACCGCAGGATAATTTCCTGTTCTCCGATTCCGTTCAGGCCAATATCGCCTTCGGAACAAGGAAATTCATTGAGTTTCCCGATGAGAAGCTGTCCATGGCCCTGATCAACAAATCAGAGGATGAACTGAATAAATACCTTGACAGACAGATGAATGACAGATGCGCAAAGAACGACGAGCTCCAGAACGATCTTGAGGCAGTTGAGGAGGCGGCAAAGACAGCCGTGGTGCATGATAATATCATGGGATTCCCGAAGGGCTATTCAACGGTCATCGGTGAGCGCGGCGTAACGATGTCGGGCGGCCAGAAACAGCGTTCATCCATCGCAAGGGCGCTCATGAAGAACGCGCCCATCCTTATACTTGACGACTCGCTGTCGGCGGTGGATACGGACACGGAAGAGAAGATAATCGACAATCTCAACCGGGTAAGACAGGGAAAGACGACAGTGATCATCGCGCACAGGATTTCCACGGTACGCAATGCGGATCACATTATGATACTTGAGAACGGCAGGGTTGCGGAATACGGGACCCACGACGAGCTTGTTGCCCTCGGAGGCAGATATGCGCGTCTTTACGAAAAACAGCAGCTTGAGAAAATGATCGAAGAGGCAGTATGAGAGCGGATCGAAACGAAAAAAAGAATACTTTCGGGCGGCTGCTCGGATACGCAAAGCCCTACAGCAGAGAGCTTGCCATAGCGCTGTTTGCAACACTTGCGGTGACGGGACTTGAGCTTACCGTGCCGATAATCTTTGGCGATATAGTGCGAAAGTTCAACAATATGGCGCCTTACAGCGAGGTGGTAAAGCTTGGGATCGAGTACGGAGCGGTGCTCATCCTTATGCTCATCTTTGCCATGGCGCAGAGGTGGCTTTTGCAGCACGCGGGACAGCAGATCGTATACAATATCCGAAAAGAGCTGTTTGCACATATCCATAAGCTTTCGCTCTCGTTTTTTGATAATACGCCGGTAGGAAAGCTTGTAACACGCGTAACGAATGATACCGAAGCATTAAGCGAGCTGTTTTCGAACATCATTGTCCAGTTCATAAGGGATGTCGTCAAGATCGCTGCACTTGTGGTGATAATGCTCGTGCTCAATCCGACTCTTGCGGTAAGGGCATTCATACTCCTGCCTTTTATAGCGCTCCTGACCTATTTCTTCAGAAAAGTCGCAAGAGCGTGCTACAGACTCAGCCGCAGCAGGCTTACGGCAATAAACACTTATCTTTCCGAGCATCTTTCCGGTATGAGCGTTATCAGGATCTTCAGGAAGGAAAACGAGAAGAACAGGGAGTTCAGGGCAAAGAGCAGGGAACTGTATAACGCGTATTTCCGTGAGATCATGGTGTTTGCGGTATTCCGTCCGCTTATTTACCTCACCAGTGTGCTCGCGCTCATAAACATAATCTGGGGCGGCAGCGGACTTGTGTTTGAGAACGCGGCGGATCCGCTGCGCGGGATAGACGTCGGAACGCTGTATATCTTCATCCAGTATGTTTCGTCGTTCTTTGAACCGATCCAGGAGCTGTCCGAGATGATCGGTACACTGCAGCAGGCTATCGCTTCCGCGGAAAAAGTCTTTACCATCCTTGATGAAGAAACGAAGATAAAGGATCCGGAAGACCCGAAGGTTCCCACAGACGGGATCCGCGGGCGTATCGAATTCGACCATGTTTGGTTTGCATATACGGGCGAAAACTGGGTATTAAGGGATGTTTCGTTTGTGATCGAGCCCGGCGAGAGCGTTGCTTTCGTTGGTGTGACGGGAGCGGGAAAAACCACGATCTTAAGCCTTGTCGGCCGTTATTATGATGTCAACAGGGGACGGATACTTATCGACGGCGTGGATGTGCGCGATATGGACAAAAAGGTCCTTCGGCGCGCAATAGGGCAGGTTCAGCAGGATGTGTTCCTGTTTACGGGGACGATCGCCGGAAACATCAGCCTTATGAATGACGAGATCACCGATGAGGAGATATACCGCGCTGCAAAGACCGCAAATGCGGATTCGTTTATAAAGGGGCTTGAACACGGTTACGAGGAGGCTGTTATGGAGCGCGGGAGCACGCTTTCAGCAGGCCAGCGCCAGCTTTTGAGCTTTGCGAGGACGCTTGCGTATGATCCGGCGATCCTTGTAATGGACGAAGCTACTGCAAATATAGATACCGAGACCGAGCAGCTGATAACGGAAGCCCTTGCGAGACTCATGAAGGGGCGCACGACGGTCATGGTTGCCCACCGTCTTTCAACTATCCAGCACTGTGACTGCATCATGGTCATGCACAAGGGCAAGATACGTGAAAGCGGAACTCACGCCGAGCTTCTCGAACAGAACGGTATCTACAGGAAGCTGTACGAGATACAGCTCAGATCCGGTCACGAGCCTTATGATTCGGGCAGTGACGGACAGCAGTGAAAACTCAAATTTAGTTAAACGCTTACAATTTTACAAATGAAAGATATGCGCATGATCAAAGGCATTGTTAAGTATAGACAATTTTTTTGATTCATGCGCATTTATTTTTGTTGACATGTATCTAAAAATGAAGTATTATATGTTTGATAGTTTCGGCAAAGGGTAACGATAAATGAAAGCACTTACATTTAAACAGTACAAACTGATCGATCTTGGGTTGCTTTCCCTTCTGTTTGTCATTACAGAGACGATCGTTACGGTAGCCGGCGGAAAGTGGTTCAAGGGACAGCCCTATTCCCTTTCCCTTGCGGTATTCTTCTTCTGCCTAGGACTTATGCGCTGGAGCATGCATTCATGGGTATTTGCCCTTGTGGGCGGCCTTGTGCACTGCCTTGCTTCGGCGGTCTTTATGGAAGAGGGAGTAAAGACCGAAACCTTCGCGATATATTGCATCGGAAATCTTTTTATGCTGCTGGGTGTGCTTGTTTTTAAGGCCTTTGGCAGGGAAAAGATCAGGACAAAGCCGTTTTTTACCGTGGTTTTTGTTACAGGTGTTTACCTGTTTACGGAGCTTGGGAGGTTTGCGGTTGCGTTTGCTTTTAAAAGGGATGTCACGCTGCTTTCCGCATTTGTCTTTACGGATGTGCTTTCCGGTGTGTTCGCATTGATACTGGTACTCGTGATAAGAAAGACCGAAGGCCTTTTCGAGGATCAGAAAACATACCTTCTCCGGCTTGAGGCAGAGAAGGAAAAGGATAAAGAAACAGAACAGGAATTTGCAGACAGGATCTGATGATCCAAAACTAAGTCTTTCAAGGGACATATCCCTTTATCTTCAGTTCTTACGGAGGCTGTATGAAAGCGAAAGCATCTGATTATCTCAAATATGATGAGACTACAGGCATCTACACCGAAGATCCCGAGCAGGCAGTCAGGGATGACGTCGAAAAGCATTACTGGCTGAACGTGCTGCGCACCATAGGCAAGGACTGGCGTCTTTACCTTATGCTCGTACCGATGATCCTCGTATTTCTTTTCTGGCGTTATTTCCCTATGTATGAGCTGCTTGGCTCCTTCAAGGTATACGACGTCGTAAAGCCTGTTGCGAAGCAGAATTTCCAGGGCTTTTCGGCTTTCAAGATCCTTATCGTCGGAAGCGAATCCACACGCTTCTGGATGGCACTGCGCAACACCTTCCTTTTGAGCTTTTACGGACTGTGCTTCGGTTTCCCGATGCCTATCATAGTGGCTCTCTTCTTTAACGAGATCCGCTCGAACATCGCAAGGAGCGCATATCAGGTCCTTACCTATCTTCCGAAGTTCATGTCGACGGTCGTTATGACAACTCTCGTTACACTTCTCTTAAAGCAGGGTTCCATCATCGGCGGAATGGGTATCGTATCGCAGTTCCTCGCAAAGATCGGTATAGTTTCGGAGGAAGTGGCATACAGCGGTATCCTTAAAAATCCGGAATTTTTCAGGGCCATATATCAGATAACCGGTATCTGGGAGGGCGCAGGTTATGACAGTATCGTTTACTTCGCTGCCATAATCGCGATATCGCCCACAAGCTACGAAGCCGCCCAGATCGACGGAGCCGGCAAGATGGCCCAGATGCGCTACGTGGTCCTTCCGAGCATCCTTTCGACCGTAGTCATCATGCTCATAACGCGAATTGGTTCGCTGCTCAGCATAGGCTATGAGAAAGTGCTCCTTCTCTACAATCCCAACACCTACACTACCGCGGACGTTGTCTCGACGCTGTCGTACCGTCTCGGTATCGAGAATAACATCAAGAGCGTTGCTTCCGCGGCGGAGATGATGAACAATGTCGTGGGCATGCTGCTGGTCATCGGCGCAAATACGATTGCGCGAAAGGCTTCGAACGTATCGCTGTATTAACGCAGTACAGTCGTGAATCTCTAGTATTCCTTGTTTAGGAGGACTCATGAAACGTAAACTGGAAATATCCGAGCTGATATTCAAGATCATAAGCTATCTTTTTCTGACGGTATTCGCTCTGTGCTGCCTTTACCCGTTTGTTTATGCGATCTCCGCGTCCTTGAGCGGAATAGACGCGGTGGAACACAACGAGATAATCCTGTTCCCGAAGGCTGTGCAGTTTGAAGCGTTCAAGAGGATGTTCAAGGATAACATGTTCTGGAATTCCTATTCCAACACGCTGTTCCTTACTTTCTACGGTACGATCTGGTCTCTTGGCGTTTCGATCCTCGGTGCCTATGCCCTTTCGAAGAAAAGGCTGATGTTCAGGAAGGTGTTCAATTTCTATCTTGTGTTCACCATGTGGTTCAGCGCAGGCCTTGTACCCCAGTATCTTAACTACCTTAAGACGCAGACGGTGTTCAGGACCTTCGGCATCACGGATGACAAGTGGCTTGTCGTTATCGCAATGGGTATGGGCGCGATGAACATCATACTCCTTCGAAATGCCTTTGAGGGCGTGCCTTCCGAGATAGAAGAGGCGGCCGTCGTGGACGGGGCAACGGAGCTGCAGGTGCTTTCAAAGATCTATATCCCGATGAGCAAATCGACTATCGCAACGGTTGCACTGTTCTTTGGTATCTCCCGATGGAACGGATATTTCTGGGCAAGGCAGATGATAACCAACCAGAACGAGCATCCTCTCCAGGTTTTCGTACGACTCAAACTCGAAGAGTTTACCGATCCCGATCAGATGACGGGCTGGAATGAGGTTTACGCAACGGATTCCGTTATCTACGCGCTTGTCGTATGCTCTATCGTTCCGATCATCATAATCTACCCCTTCATACAGAAGTATTTCGCGAAGGGCGTAAACATGGGCGGCGTAAAGGAATGATCCTTTCGGGCGCTTAAAACAGGTTGGTACCGCTTTGGCGGTTCAATATATTTCCTTAAGGAGGACGTTTTATGAAAAAAAGACTTGTGGCTCTTCTTCTTGTCATAAGTGTGGTGTTTTCATTAGCTGCCTGCGGTAAGCCGAAGGCAACTCCCACAGCTAACCCTTCAACACCTACACCCACTCAGAAGGCAGGAGAGCCGACGAATGGGGCTACACCTACAGAAGCTCCCGTGATCACAAATGTTCCGAAGACACTGGATGTGGCAGAGCTTAAGTTCACACCCGGCACGATCCTCAGAATGGCTTGTGGTTACAACAACGCAAAGACAGGTATCACATTTGATGCAGATACCGCAAAGTCAGGTATCACGCTTGCAAACGGCAAGACTTACAATACCGGCGACTTAAAGCCTACCTGGGTTCGCATGGAAGAGCTCTTCGGCATGAAGTTCGAAGACAAGTACCAGGGCAACAGCGCAGGCAACGAGTTCAAGTATTGGCAGGAAAAGCTTGGCGAAGTTGATATGGTTGCAGGTTCTGCTGCCGTTCTTTCCGAGTACGGTGAAGAAGGCTACCTTGTAAACATTGCCGAGTTCCTTCAGTATATGCCCAACTTCAAAGCATATCTTGAGTCCAATACCATCGTTCGTCTTTCCATCACAGGAAACACCTCGACAGGCGCTATCTACTTCAGCCCTTACTTCGACGGTGTTGACGATATCGAGCGTATGCCTCTTATGCGTACCGACTGGGTTGTAAAGCTTCTTGACGGCGACGGCGAGTTCACAGCCGCAAGCAGCAAGGATCTTGCAGCAGCCAAGTATCAGCCTTATATGCCTACAACAGGCACTGTTGAGGTAGAAGTTGTAAGCCTTGACGGCAAGAAGGTTGAGAAGGTTACAAAGGATTACGGAAAGGCCGGCAACATCGTAAAGGCTATGAACGATAAGCTCGCATCCGGTAAGCTTACAGGCGTTGAAGCAGTCAACATGCTCCGTACCTACATCGACACAGCTTACAACGGATACTACGGCAAGAACCGTTCGAACCTCTTCATCGGCCAGAATGCGGCATGGGATGCAGATGAGCTTGTTGCTCTTCTTCGCTGCGTAGTTGCAAACTCCCAGACACTTAACGGAAAAGATACCATCGAAGGTCTCTTCGCACGTGAAAACGACAACCTTCAGCGTCAGATCGATATGTTCAGGTTCGCAGGCACACTCTTTGGTGTTCGCGGTCTTGAATCCCGCGCTGATTTCCTGTACTTCGACAACAACGGCGTTCTTCACGACGCACGTGCCGAGAAGGATACCTATGCAGCCATCGAGAGACTTCAGGATATGGCAGCAGAAGGCATCATTGCTACTTCCTTCATGAACGGCGAAGCTGTTAAGACAGAGAACATGCTCAAGGAAGACCTTGGCTTCATGCATTACGACTACAACCAGACACAGACCATCTACAACGAGAACGGCGCACTTGACAGTGCGAACGGCGAGAAGTACATGGCTGTTATGGTTCCTGTTGCACGCTGGTATGACGGCACAGACGCAAACGGCGTTTACATGAGATTTACCGAGTCCTGGCGTTCGGTTAAGACCGACGGCTGGGCAATCTCCAAGAGCGGCGTTGATTACAAGGGCGACGGCAAGATGACTGACAAGCTTAAAGCTGCCCTTTCCATCATCGACTACGCATACAGCCCCGAAGGACAGATCCTTATGTCCTACGGTCCCGATGAATTCATCAAGAAGAATGCTGACGGTTCTTATGTAACATTCAGCTTCAACGGCAAGGATATGCCTGTTATCGCAGACGCTACATATGAAGAGCTCTGGAGCAAGGCAAAAGGCAACTACACCAACTATGCGCGTATGTACCTCGGTTCGACCTTAAGCTTCCTTAAGAGCCAGGCATTTGAGTATCAGTGCACAACAAGAGTAGGCCGTGAAGGCGCAGGCCATATCTCAACAGCTATCGGTCTTGGCACCATCAAGCACCCGCTCCTTGCAGTAGCAGACAACATGTGGTATACATCCATTCCTACAGTTCTTCCGAACACTACGGAAGAGGCTACCACGATCAAGGGTCTCAGCGGACTTTCCGACAACTTCAGCGGTTCGAAGGGCAAGTACAACCTTCTTGTTGACCTTATCCAGAAGGGATACTCGGGCAACCAGTTAAAGCTTGGCAGCGCAGATGCTGTTATCAACGCTGTTAAGACAGACGAGAAGATGAACATCGAGACATTCCTTTACTACAAGCAGGAAGCTTGGACACGTCTTGTAAATTACTACAATACGCTTAAGAAATAAGTATCAGGAGCCGTAAGGCTTATGGGCGCGGGGGCCGAAAGCCCCCGCAGGGCCCATGTTTCCGGCAGAAGCGCCGGACGCGTTTTACAGCATTTTTTGCGCACGGAGAACGTTATGTATAAAAAACAGATGCTCTTTCAAAGAATAATATGTTATGTCGTTCTGATCGGCTCCGCCGTGGTATTTCTTTATTCACTCGGCTTCATGACCGATCTGTATGACGGTCTTCGTCAGGCTGTTCCGGATCCGAAGATCCTTGATTCAAACGATCCTTCGGGAATGGGGCCTAAGGTTGAAGGCGCACGTCTGCTCTACGATATACAGGGTTTTAACAAGCTCCTTACAAGAGGTGCCATTATTCTTGTGCTCCTTGCTGTATTTCTCCTTGTAACAAACACCCATACACGCAGACGCTATTATATATCGAATTATATAGCGATAGGGCTTGTTTCTGCCGGTGGCACAGCTTATTCCGTATGGGCGATCATGGAGATCATGTCCTGGAAAGCAACGTATCAGGCATGGGTCGATTTTGAAAAGCTTGAAAAACTGGCAAAACTCCTTAAATTCGCGTTTTATGATGCCAACCACACATTCTGGTTCGATCTCGGATATGCCGTGCTCGGCATCTATATAGCACTTCTTGTGCTCCTCGTATTAAACCTTATTTGGAAAATAAACATGATGAATGCAGAAAAGAAGCTTCTTGCGAGCAGAAAGGAAGCGTGACCCATGGACGAAAAAACTATTCGCTTGGACAGGATGCGCTACACCAACAACGGAACTTCTTCCGGCTTTGCGCTCCTCGCTATTCTTTTCAATGTATTTTATTTTGTGAGCATATACAGATCGGATGTCGGAACATATTATTATTCATGGCTTATCGGCCTTTCGATCATCTATAACCTTGTTTTCATGCTCGTTGTCTTCCTTTGCTCGGAAGGCGTAAAGAGCTACAATTTCAATTATTCGGTGACCATGATAGTTGTCGGGGTACTGCAGATTTCGAGGATATTCATCATCCCGCTCAAAGCCTCGACCACGATCCTTAAAGTCAACGAGGAAGAGAGGGCGGCAATGCTGCCGGCCCAGCACCTGCGTGTTGTGATATTCCTGTCGGTTTCTGCGTTTTTCCTTATCGCAGGCGGTATAATCGGCATCATAAAGCACAACAAGCTTGAAAGCTACAAAAAGACTCTTGTAAAGACGGCATGACCCGGTTGTACAGCCGTTTTCCGCATAAATCCCAAATAACTTTCGGAGAAAGATATGGCAGAGTTAAAACTTCAACATTTGGATAAGATATATGATAACAACGTCCAGGCCGTGTACGATTTCAACCTTGACGTTGCCGATGGCGAGCTCATTGTTCTCGTCGGACCTTCCGGATGCGGAAAATCCACCACTCTGCGAATGGTTGCAGGTCTTGAGGATATATCGGCCGGAAGGCTTATCATCGACGGCAAGGATATCACAACGATGCCGCCCAAAGACCGCGATATTGCGATGGTATTCCAGAACTACGCACTGTACGCCCATATGACGGTATATGAGAATATGGCGTTTTCACTTGTGCTCCGCAAGGAGAACAAGAACGTGATACACCAGAAGGTGCTTGCTGCGGCTGAGATCCTTGGTCTTACCGACCAGCTCAACAAAAAGCCCGCACAGCTTTCCGGCGGTCAGCGCCAACGAGTTGCCATGGGGCGCGCGATCGTGCGTACTCCGAAGGTATTCCTCTTCGATGAACCGCTGTCAAACCTCGACGCAAAGCTCAGAGGCGCCACAAGGCGCGAGATACTGCTCCTTCATAAGCGCCTTAAAGCGACAATGCTTTACGTAACGCATGATCAGACAGAGGCCCTTACACTTGCGGACAGGATAGTCTGCATGTCTATGGGACATGTCCAGCAGATCGGTACACCCCTTGAACTGTACGATATGCCGAACAATCTCTTTGTAGCAAGCTTCATCGGGCTTCCGCCCATGAATTTCATAGAAGGCCGTATTAAGGACGGAAGGTTCGTTTCCCCGAACCTGTCATTTGCCCTGGATGATGCCCAGAAGACGCTTCTTGCCGCTTACAGCGATAAAGAGGTTGTTGCGGGAATAAGGCCCGAGCACATATTAAAGGGAAATGATGCGGTATTGAAGGTTACCCTTAACGAGAATCTCGGACAGACCACACTTGTACACGGCACGGTGGGCAAACAGAAGCTTACCGCGAAGCTTCGCGAGTGGTGTGATTACGAGCGCGGCGACGAGGTTGGGATCACCTTTGAAAATGTGCATTTCTTTGATAAAGAGACCACAAATGCCATAAGATGATAAAAGGTCATACAATCGTTTGCCGAATTTCTAAACCATAATGGGAGACTGAAGATGGCTGAATTTTTTAGAAAAAGAATAGTGGCGCTTAAACGCAGACCCTCAAATATCCCGCTTTTCTTCCTTGTTGTCGCGTTTCTGATCTATTCGCTCAACACAGCGTTCGTTTCGGATACGTCGCTTAAGCTTTACGGAGATAATATGGGACTTGCGGGTTTTGTGACCATGCTTACCTCTATCCTTATTTTCGTTGTATATCTCAATGCGTTCCCGAAACGCCAGAAGCCAAAGGTTGCGCTGCTGGTACTGTTTTTCGTGATGCTTGCGATAATAATCGTTGCAGACATCTATTACGGCAACACCGTAACGAAGATGCTCTCCATTATTGACGAGAGAGATCCCGCGAACACATTCAGGGATAGCTTCCCGTATATACTTAAATCCCAGTTCCTTGTATATTTACATGCCGGGGCTGTGGCCTTTGTGGGTATACTTGTGGCGATGCTTCCCGTTTATTCAAAGCTGTTACGCAAGATCAAGACTTCGATAGACGTTGAAGAGAACTCTCAGATCACGGATATAGATATTTCCGGGGAGTGATGTACGTACGGTACATTGATCCGTTTGTTTATGGCAAAGAAGAAGAAAAACAATGCCGCTGTTCCTGAAGAACACGGAAAGAGCACGGCGGATTACTATAAACTGAATAGCGATGCGGTTGACAGGCTCGTTAACGCAAATGCCGAAAACGCGCCTGAGGTCTCACAAAAGGAGATAGAAAAAGTGGCGGGGAAGAAGAGGCTTCGCATCCCTTTCCCGGTAAAGGCCGTTTTTATCAAGTTCTGGTTTGCCGGCGCCACCTGCTTTTTCTTCTACTTCGGGCTTGGAGCCGTGCTGCAGCAGACAGACCTTCTGTTTGCGCTTGCGGTGGCTCTCGGTGCAATAAAGAACCTTCTTGAGAACAATATCTTAAGGTTCATGGAACGTACCGAAGGCGAGAGCAGGCAGTTCATGCTTGTGGAATACAAGCAGTTCTGGGGGCTTTTCCTTGATGTTATGTACGGATTTCTGCTCCTTGGCGTGACAATGTATGTTTACAACCTGATCGCGCTCGCGATCGCTGCTGCGGCCGGGAATGAAGCGGTAGCCGGGTTCGGAGTTGAGCCGCTTTTGTTCGGTGTCATTGTTACCGCGGCGGATATGCTTTTCATATCGATAAAGAATCTGATAAAAAAGATAATCAATGATGCAAAGAGTTCGGCATCCCAAGGGACTGTCCGGAAAAAATAAGGGAGATTGCGATGGCATACCTCACATTCAAAGACATCAACAAAATTTATCCCAACGGTTTCCATGCCGTACACAACTTCAATCTTGAAGTTGAGAAGGGCGAATTCATAGTATTTGTCGGGCCTTCGGGCTGTGGCAAATCCACTACGCTGCGCATGGTTGCGGGACTTGAAAATATAAGCTCCGGTGAATTCCTTATCGAGGGTACGAGAGTTAATGAAAAAGGACCGCGTGAGCGAGGCATCGCCATGGTCTTCCAGAGCTATGCGCTTTATCCGCATATGTCTGTTTATGACAACCTGGCATTCGGCCTTACTTTACAGGGAGTGGATGAGGATGTTATCGAGCAGAAGGTTATGAAGACCGCAAAGATCCTTGGCCTTACTGAGTATCTTGACAGAAAGCCGAGAGCGCTTTCCGGCGGACAGCGCCAGCGTGTTGCGGTTGGCCGTGCCATCATCCGTAAAGTGGGCGTTTTCCTTATGGACGAGCCTCTGTCAAACCTCGATGCAAAGCAGCGTGTTACAATGCGTTCCGAAATAACGCAGATACACCGTGAGACAGGCGCAACGACCATCTACGTTACACACGACCAGACAGAGGCCATGACAATGGCGGACAGGATCGTTGTAATGAAGGAGGGCTATGTACAGCAGGTAGGAACGCCGTACGATCTTTACTTTAACCCCGTAAATGTATTCGTGGCGGGCTTTATCGGTGAGCCGCCCATGAACTTTGTAAAGGGGACCGTGACAAACGGAAGCCTTAAGATCGGAAAGACCGATGTGGCCTTGTCTTCAGTTGTCAGCGAAAAGACAGCTGCAGCCTACGAAGGGAAGGAAGTCTGCTTCGGATTCAGACCCGAGCATGCCGTACTTGTCAAGGATAAAGCTGTCCCGGATGCAATAGAGTTTTCCTGCGTTGTTGAGCTTACAGAGCTCCTTGGCGACAACACGAACGTATATATTGATATAGACGGTATAAACCTTATACTTAAGATAGATCCCCATGATACTCCGAAGATCGATTCGGAGCTGAAGTTTGCGGTACCGAAAGGTTCCGTATATCTCTTTGACGGGGAGACCGAAGCAAGGATCCTGCAATGATCAACATTTCTCCTATGGGCCGCATCTTTTGATGCGGCTCTTATTTTGTGCGTCAGTGGGGGCGTTTCGCGGTGTCCCGGTCTGTATGCCGTCGGGATGCCCCGCAGCACGGGCACGAGCGAGGCTTCCGTAGGGAGTCGCAAGTTCGCTACGGATGCGACGCGCGTTCCGCGAAGCGGACGAGGGCTATGCCCCGAGAGCGCCAAAGCATCCGCAATAAGCGACTTGCGACGAGTAGGAAACGAGCCGTAGTGCAAGGCGGCATCCCGACGGCATACAGACCGGGACACCGCGAATTGCCCTCGCCGACTCACTTATTCGCACTGATTGACATTTTTTGCGGGGATTGATATACTGTCTCTAATGCGTTTGCAAATAGGAAACCGTACTTCCGGAGAGTAAAATGGAAATAGTCTTAAAAATCGTGTTATACGTGCTTGGCGGGTTATTTGGCCTTGCGCTGCTATATCTTGCATTTCTTGCGGTCTGCGCCTACTGCTTTGTGGATCCGAAGAAGGAATATCTGAAGAACAGCCGCTTTTACAGAAGGCTGCTGTACGATCCGACCTCGATAGCGCTGTTTTTCGCAAGGGTCCGGATAAAGGTCACGGGTCTTGAAAAGATGCCGGAAGGCCGTTTTGTGATAGTCAGCAACCACCGTTCGAACTTTGACCCGATAGTGACCTGGCACGTGCTTGAAAAGTACGATATCGCGTACATTTCAAAATTTGAGAACTTCAAGGTGCCCATATGGGGAAGGATAATCAGAAAATGCTGTTTCCTCGGAATAAACAGAACAGATGCAAGGGAAGGTCTTAAAACGATAATAAAGGCGGTAAAGCTCTTGAAAGAAAAAGAGGTCTCCATAGGGATCTACCCCGAGGGGACAAGGAGCAAAAACTGCAGGCTTTCCGAGTTCCATGCGGGAAGCTTCAAGACGGCACAGCAGGCCGGAGTTCCCGTTGTTGTGGTCACGGTACAGGGAACGGAGCTCATCCACAGGCATTTTCCCTTAAAGAGCACGACGGTAAAACTGGATATACTTGATGTGATCCCGGCGGATGAGGTGAAAGCAACAAAGACCTCAGAGCTTTCGGAAAGGGTAAAGAAAATCATGGCAGACAACCTGCCTGAAGAAAACGAAAAAAGAGAAGGGGACGGGGAAGAAAAATGAACACAATAATGAAACAGTACATCTTATTTAATCCGAACGCGGGCGGCGGTTCGACAAGCGAACAGTTTGAGAACAACGAAGATCTTCAGATCCCGGGGTTTGACAACGAGATCGTGGATATGACCGCGATCCCTTCCTACAAGGAGTTTTTCGGGAAGATAGCCCTTGGGGAACGCGTTGTCGTTACCGGCGGAGACGGAACCATGCACCGTTTTATAAATGATGTCGCAGACCTTAACCTGAGGATAGATATATATTATTATCCCTCGGGGACAGGAAATGATTTCTGGAACGACATAAAAGACAGGGAAACAAGAAAGCTCGTGCCGCTCAACAGATATGTGGCAAATCTTCCGAAGGTCCGTGTAAACGGCACCGAAAGGTATTACCTTAACAACGCCAGCTTCGGTATTGACGGGTATTGCTGCGAGGTTGGCGACGCAATGCGCGAAAAGGGCGCAAAGAGCATCAACTACACCAGCATTGCAATAAAGGGACTGCTCGGCGGCTTCAAGCGCGTAAATGCCACTATAGAGGTTGACGGGATGACAAAGGAATTTAAGAATGTATGGCTTGCGCCTACCATGAACGGAAGGTTCTGCGGCGGCGGCATGATGCTCGCGCCGCATCAGGACAGGCTGAACCCCGAACATACCGTGACTCTCATGGTAATGCACTGCCCCTTAAAGCTTAAGACACTGATGGTGTTCCCTTCGATCTTTAAGGGCGAACACATAAAGCATACCGAGATGGTTGAGGAATTCAAGGGACATAATATAAAAGTGAAATTTGACAGGCCCACCGCCATGCAGATCGACGGCGAGACCATCAGAAACGTAACGGAATACAGTGTGACCGCCGGCTGAAAGGCCGGGGCTGCAGTTCCGGAGGAGAGCATATGCAGATAACCGAGCAGGGATATGCAAAGATCAATTTAAGCCTTGACGTGTTAAGGCGCAGGGAGGACGGATACCATGAGGTCCGAATGATAATGCAGACCGTGGATCTGTGCGATACTCTTGTGTTTGAGAGGATACCGGAGGACAGGATCGACTTAACGACCGATTCGGACATCCTGACGGACATGGAAGGGAATCTGGTCTCAAAGGCCGCCAAAGCCTTCAAAAACAGGTTTTCCATCGAGGAAGGCATAAGAGTGAGCCTTAAGAAAAAGATCCCTATTTCGGCAGGTCTCGCAGGCGGCAGCGCGGACGCGGCAGCGACTCTGCGGGCATTGAACAGGCTGTTTGAGATAAATGCGCCAAAGGAAGTGCTCTGCGAGATTGCGGGCGGTATCGGAGCCGATGTTCCCTTCTGTGTTTACGGAGGAACGATGCTTGCGGAAGGCATAGGAGAAAAGCTGACACCGCTTAAGAGCGGCATTGCAGGCCACTGTGTGATCGTAAAACCCGACTTCCCGATGCCGACGAAATATGTTTATAACAATCTCGTGCTTGATGAGAGGACGCGCCATCCGAACATTCAGGCAGCGATAAAGGCCGTTGAGGAAGGGAAGCTCTTCACCCTTGGCGAGGTTGGCGGAAATGTGCTTGAAAGCGTATCCTGCAGGCTCCATCCCGAGATAGAGGAGTTCAAAAAGGTGCTTGAAAGACTCGGAGCCGCATTCTCGCTCATGAGCGGGTCCGGACCTTCGGTATTTGCTTTCTTTGAGGAATACGCGGATGCCAAAAACGCATATGATACCTTTAAATCCGGCACTTACGGGGCAGAGACGTTTCTTACAAAACCGATATAAAGGTTTTGAAAAAAGCCTCCGATATATAAAGCAGAAATATACGCAAAGGGCTTACCGGCTCTTTGCCTGACACGGACGGAACCGGCATGATAATGTCAACAAGGAGGTTAACTATGGATATCAATAACATTACGAGCGTACTTGGCTACGAGAACAGCACAGCCATCGCAAAAGAAGGAAAGACCGCCCCGAAGGATGCTGCCAATGCGGCAAACAATAACGGGACCGCTGCAGCCGTTTACGAGAGCGGTGAGAGCGAAAAGGTCGTTAAGCGCGATGATGAGACAATAAAGAGGATGACTGCGGATCTTGAGCAGCGCAAAGCCCAGCTTCGCAATCTTGTGGAGCAGATGCTCTCGAAGCAGAGCAAGACCTACACAAGCCTTAAGGAGCTGCTTACGGCGGTAAAGGACGGCGAGATACAGATAGATCCCGAAGTTCAGAAGCAGGCCGAAGAGGATGTATCCGAAGACGGATACTGGGGCGTTGAGCAGACCTCGGAGCGCCTTGTATCTTTTGCAAAGGCTCTTTCGGGCAGCAATCCCGAGTATGCGGACAAGCTTATCGATGCCGTAAAAGAAGGCTTTAAGCAGGCTGAAGAGGCATGGGGCGGCGAGCTTCCCGAGATAAGCAGGAAGACTCTTGACGCAACTTTGAAAAAGCTTGAAAACTGGAGAGACGGTAAGGAAGCCTGAGAGTAACGTTTTCAGGCATATGCTTGCTAAATCCCGCAATGATTGATATAATTCCCCCGGAATGTATTTTCCGGGGGTTTTTTTATGAACAATGATGAAAGTTTGAAAGTAAACAGGTTTAAGGATCTTGCGCTCCGGAGTTATGAACGCGGGATACCGTGCTTTACACCGTTCCTTGATATGGCGGAGCAGGATCTTTTGCAGCGGGGAAGTGCGGAATATCCCGTTCCGTTCCGGCTTTACGGAGGGTTTGACGGAGCGGAGCGCGTTGTGGCATGTTTTGATGCAAAGGAAACAGAACCGGAAGACTATCCTTTGGCTGCTGTCGAGATAAAGGCTGTGAACATGAAGTTTAAGGGAACGCTTACACACAGGGATTACCTCGGCTCGCTAATGGGACTCGGAATAGAGAGGGACCGGCTTGGTGATATAGTGGTAAAGGACGGATATGCCTATGTTTTCTGCCTTAAGGAGATAGCTCCGTTTATCGCGGAAAACTGTACAAGCGTCGGAAGGGTGACTGTCGGATGCAGGGTGATCGGGACCGGTGAAGCGGAGGATACGGACGCAAAGTTCGAGGAACTCGTGGAACCGCTTGCTTCAGAGCGTATCGATGTCGCTGTGGCACGGCTTGCAAAGTGCTCAAGGAGTGCCGCTGTGGCGCTCATCATACAGGGAAAGGTGTTTATCAATAGGCGCGAGTGCAAAGAAGGCTCAGACAGGATCGCTCCGGGAGATGTGATATCTGTCCGCGGAACGGGCAAATTCAGATATGAGGGGATAGCCTATACCGGAAAGAAGGGGACTTCCCACGGGAAATTCCTGAAATACGTGTAAAAGACACTGCCCGTGTTTTTTGGGGGCACAAACGCCGGGATCAATGCAAACGGCGGGAAACCGGCACAAAAAACACATCAAACGGTACAAAACAGAGGCTCCTGTTTTCTTGACGGAAGGGTACCGGTATGATATATTTATATGTTAGAAAACAATCCGGGTCCGCTGTAAAAGCCGGATCCGGTTTCATGAAAAATTGCAATGGGGAGAAAGAATGATATGAACAGGAAAACTGTTGCCGTTATCTTTGGCGGACAGTCTTCGGAGCATGATGTTTCCTGTGTTTCCGCAGCTACTGTCCTTGATAATATCGACAAAGAAAAGTATGATGTGATCCTTATCGGGATCACAAAAAAAGGCGAGTGGAAGCTTGTAGAGGACAGAATGCTCCTGAAGGACAACGAGTGGGAAAAGGGCACCGTTACCGCCATTATAAGCCCGGAGCAGACAAAGGGCTCCGTGCTTGTTATAAAGGACGGAAAAGCGGAGTACAGGAAGGTGGATGTCGTCATCCCTGCCCTGCACGGCCTTTACGGAGAGGACGGCACGATCCAGGGCCTGTTTGAACTGGCCGGGATCCCGTATGTGGGATGCGGAGTGCTTGCTTCCGCCGTTTCCATGGATAAGCTCTATACAAAGCAGATCGTAAAGCATCTTGGGATAAGGCAGGCGGAGTATGTGCCCATAATGTATGATGAACTTGAAGATCTTGAGGAATGTGCTGACCGCGTCGAGAAGAAGCTTGCTTATCCGGTGTTTGTAAAACCTTCAAATGCCGGCTCTTCTGTGGGCGTTACCAAGGCACATGACAGAAAAGAGCTTAAGGAAGGCCTGCTCCTTGCCGCAAAGAACGACCGCAAGATCCTTGTTGAGGAGAACATCACCGGGCGCGAGCTCGAGTGTGCGGTGCTTGGCGGGAAAGACCAGAAAGCATCGGGTGTCGGGGAGATCCTTGCTGCTGCGGAATTCTACGATTTCGATGCAAAGTACAACAACGAGGAATCCCGTACCGTGATAGGGCCTATGCTCCCTGCAGGCAAAGAAGAAGAGATCCGCACGGACGCGCTTCGCATTTTCAAGGCGCTTGACGGGTTCGGACTTTCGAGAGTGGATTTCTTCATGGAAAAAGACACTGATGAGATAGTGTTTAACGAGATCAACACCTTCCCGGGCTTTACGGGCATCAGCATGTATCCGATGCTCTGGGGAGCAAAAGGGATCGACAAAAAAGAGCTTCTCGACAAGCTGATCGAATCGGCCTTTGAACGCCGCAGAAGCTATACTGCCGCAGAATGATGCGGTATTGACCGGAGTTTTTGATGAAAAATGATTTACCGATAGGAGTGTTCGATTCGGGTATTGGCGGCCTGACGGTGGTTAAAGAGATCATGAAGAGGCTGCCGCACGAACGGATAATATATTTTGGAGACACAGCCAGGGTGCCCTACGGAAACAAATCCAGGGACACCGTTATCACTTATTGCAGGCAGATAATGAGATTTCTGCTCGGAGACGGTGAACCGAAGGTGAAGGCTGTTGTCGTTGCATGTAACACCGCGAGCGCGCTTGCGCTTGATACCATAGCAAAGGATTCGCCGGTCCCTGTGACAGGGGTAGTCGGACCCGGCGCAAAGGCGGCAATTGAAGCCACGAAAAACGGCAGGATCGGCGTGATCGCCACGGAAAGTACTATAAAAAGCGGCATTTACAACAAAGTCATAAGCGAATCCGGCAGGGGCTTCGAAGTTTACGGCAAGGCATGTCCTTTATTTGTGCATCTTGTTGAGGAAGGCTGGGCAGATACGAAGATAGCCGCCGAGGTTGCGGAGGTTTATCTCGACGAACTTAAGAACAAAGGGATAGATTCACTGGTGCTCGGATGCACGCATTACCCGCTGTTAAAGAAGACGATCGGGAATGTGATGGGAGATGGTGTTACCCTTGTGAATCCCGCACTTGAAACGGCCAAATCCCTCGAGGAGACTCTCTTGAAGCTCGGGCTTTGCTGCAGCGGGAACGGTATTCCCGAGCACAGGTTCTATGTCAGCGACGGCGAAGAAAAATTCCGCGATTTTGCAAATTCCATCCTTGACAGCGTGCATCTTGAGACAGCCGATGTCACACGGGTCGTCATGGGCGCGGAGGTATGAATTGGACAGACAGGACGAAGACAGCAGGATACTTGAAAAAGACGTGCTCTTAAAGCTTGGGGGTTTCGGAAAGAATTTCGGCGTCCCCGAGGGCGTTGAGATCATGTATCCGGGCCGGTATTTTTACAAAAACGGATGTCATTATGTGCTTTATGACGAAAGCTCAGACGAGGTAGGGAAAACGCTCGACACGAAGTGCATACTGAAGATAACCGACAGCAGTGTCGAAGTGATAAAGCACGGGGCTGTGAACACGGATATGGTGCTCGCGGTGGGAAATCCAAGCGTATCGATCTATCAGACGGCTTTCGGAGAGCTGTCGCTTGCAACGAACGTGCGGGAGCTTACGGTCACTAAAACAGACCATCTGCTTAAAGCGGATGTTTTGTACACACTTGAGATAAACAATGATTATGCGGAGGAATGTCACCTTGTGCTGACGGTGACGGATTAAAAGATGCTTTCTATTATCGTTGCGATTTCAAAGAATTACTGTATCGGGAACGGCGGGAAGATACCGTGGAAGATCCCGGGGGAACAGCGCAGGTTTAAGGAGCTTACCACGGGGAACACCGTGATAATGGGACGAAGGACCTTCGCAGAGATAGGAAGACCGCTTCCGAACCGCAGGACCGTCCTTGTTTCAAACACGTATTCCTGGAATGATGCAAACTGCGTGACAGTAAGCTCGTTTGAGGAAGCGCTGCGTGTTTCGGATCCCCTTCGGAACGAGGTCTTTGTGGCGGGCGGCGCAGGTATCTACAGGGAAGCCCTGCAATACGCCGACAGGCTGATCATTACCCATATCGATATCGAAGTTGACGGTGATGTTTTCTTCCCGCATTTTGACGGGCTCGGATTTGAAGAGGTTTCACGAGAGCATTTCGACGGGGAGATCCCGTATGACTATGTTACATACGAGAGAAGAAAAAGATGTGAATAAACATGAATGCCCGGGGATCTGAACGGGCTAAAAAAGGGAGGGGTTTGATGAAAGTATTTATTATCATTCTTTCAATACTTGCGCTTGTACTTGTGATCGGGTGTGCGCTGGTCGCATTTTATCTGTATAAGATGGCGATCACGAGAAAGGGCGTCAAGACCAAAGAGGAAACGCTTAACGAGCAGTGGCTCAAGCATCGTGAAATGATGGCCGAAGCCGGGAAGTGGCTTGAAACCCAGGAGCTGCGTGAAGTTAATATTACAAGTTTTGACGGCCTTAAGCTGGCTGCGGATTTCCTGCCGGCTAAGGATGCGGTTAGGACCGTCATCTGCGCTCATGGTTTCAGGGTGAGCTACTTAAAGGATTTTGGGCCGATCATCAGGTATTACCACGAAAACAGGACGAATGTGCTGCTGATAGACGAACGCGCTCACGGCAGGAGCGAGGGCAGACACATCTGTTATGGTACAAAAGAGCGGTTTGATATAAAGAAATGGGCAGAGTTTATCAACAGTGAGCTTGTTCCGGAACAGCTGCCGATCTATCTTCACGGTGTTTCCATGGGATGTGCGACGGTCGTTATGGCAAGCGATCTTGACCTGCCGTCGAACGTAAAAGGCGTTGTTGCGGACTGCGGGTTTACATCTGCATGGGATCAGTTTGCATATATACTTCGGAAGAATTTTAAAATGCCTACATTCCCGATACTTGATATATCCAACATCTACAGTCAGCTGTTTGCGGGCTTCGAGATGAAGGAAGTTTCAACGCTCGATATCATGGCACGCGAGCGATACCCGATGCTGTTCATCCACGGTGATGCGGATGATTTTGTGCCTACTGCCATGGGATTGGCAAATTACGAAAAATGTGTTTCAAAGAAGAAGCTTGTCCTCTTTGATGGCACCGGCCATGCGCTCTCGTGGACGATGGATCAGGCTCTTTACGAAAAGATCCTTGGCGAATTCTTTGAAGAATGTGAGAAATAAAATGAAAAAATGTATCTTGGCCGTATTATTGTTTGCTTTTGCGTTTTGCGCCTGCGCCTGCGGACGTGTCACCGGTGCGATCCTTGCACCGACAATGCCGGGGAATACAACGCCTTCCGCTAATGCACCGACATCAAAGCAGGAGCCTACGGGAACGGTACCGACAGACCGCCCGACTGACATTCCGGCAACGGAGCCTCTAACACCGACACCTACCATGAAACCAGAAAATTCACCTACACCTACACCGACACAGGCTCCTACGCCCACCCCTTTGCCGGGGGACGACGGAAAGATCGTTGTGGTACTCGACCCCGGGCACGGCGGGATATGGACGGGCGCGACCTCAAGAGGCTACGTTGAAGCGGAGATCACGCTTAAGATAGCAAATTACTGCAAGGAATATATCGAAAAGACATATCCTTCGATCAAAGTATATATGACAAGGACAGAAAACAAGACATTTTCCAACGACCTGCCCACAGATCTTAAGGAGCGCATCTATTTTGCAAAGGAAAAGAATGCGGATGTGCTTGTGAGTCTGCATCTTAATGCTTTTAACGGGAAGTCGTCGGGGTGCCTTATCTGCACACAGCATCAGCCTCAGGTAAAGGATGATGCCGCAAGGCTCGGAACACTCATCCTCGAACAGCTCGAGGCGCTCGGCATCAAGAGCCGCGCGATGTCAAACGGGGTAAGGAAGGGACTCTATATCCGCTACAGCTCCGATTTCTTTGATGACCAGGGAAACCCCAAGGAATACTATCAGATATGCAGGAATGCGGCAAATGAGAACCTTGTGGGGATCATTGTCGAGCATTGCTTTATCGACAGCGAAGATGATACAAAGTATTTTGCCGACGAAGAGGCCATCAGACGGCTTGCGATCGCGGATGCAAAGGGCATCGCGAAATATTTTGGGATCGAGTGACAGGAGGCGTGACAACCTTAAACCGGTACTGTCCCGGCGCCTGCTATGTTCGCAGTTTGGAGATCTGTATGAAAAAACGTTCCGGAAGGAGCAAATTTAATAGTGTTTTGAGGCTTTCCGCAGCGTTGTTCGCAGTTCTGGCAGTTTTGCTTTCGATTACTGAGGGCGTGAACGGTACACTGCCGGTAAAGGCGGATACTTCCCTGTGGCCGGTGGGCCCGGACATTGCGGTAAAAGGAGCAATGGTCATTGAGGCCGATACAGGCACGATCCTTTATAAAAAGGACGCTTATACTGCCTACCAGCCCGCCAATCTGACACAGCTCATGACTACGCTTCTTGTGATGGAGAACTGCTCGCTTATGGATGTCATGACTATGAGCACAAAGGCGGAGACCGCAACCAAAGGAAGCCGCGTCGGGCTTGTGCGTAAAGAACAGGTTACCGTTGAATCTGCGTTGTACGCGGTTTTGCTGGCATCGGGCAACGAGGTCGCCTACGGACTTTCCGAGCATGTCTCGGGAGACAGGGACAAGTTTGTGGACCTCATGAACAGAAGAGCTGGTGAGCTTGGGCTTTCAAATTCCCACTTTTCGAACCCGGAAGGCTCGGATGACGATAAAAACTACACCTGCGCCTCGGATCTTGCGATAATTGCAAGAGAAGCCTATAAAAATCCGGAATTCCTAAAGATAACATCTTCGGCCAGATACACTATCCCGCAGTCGAATCTTAAAGAAGCAAGACCTATCACAAACAGGCATCTGATGATAAAGGGCGATGTGAAATATGAACAGGCCGTGGCCGGGAAAGTGGCTTACAGCGCGCCTTCGGGGTATTCTGCAGTAACGTATTGCAGGAAAGACGGGATGAACATCATCTGCGTTGTTCTCGGTGCCGCCACCAGGGACGGCATGTATAACGAAACAAAGAAGATCTGCAACTGGTGCTTTGAGAACTATAAGGCATATGATATCCGGGAATACGAACTTGCAAGCAGTTCCGCTTTTGCTTCGCTATTTGACAAGGCACCGCGGTTTGGCGCGCAGGATTCGGATACCATAGTCAGGTTCGAAGGGAGTAATGTAGCGGTAGTCCCCAAAGGCGTTCCTTTCAGCGAGATCACACGCAGGGTCACGTTTAACGACATGAAGGAGTATTATCACGGGGAAAACCGTGTCGGAACCGTTAATTACGAATACGGCGGTATTTTCGTCGGTTCAGCTGACATTATCTACTACAATGAAGGTTATCCGCTGAACAACGAAGTTCTTGACAGGATGTGGCCTCCCTACCTGTTTAAGATAGATACGGTCTTCTCACCGGAGCATGCGGAATATCTGAAAGACCATATTGAACCGGTGCAGGAGCCGACACAGGCTGTGCTGCCAACGGATGAGCCCAAGCCGACACTTACCGAACAACAGGAAAATACGGAAAAGATCAGCGCTTTCAGGCGAAAGATCATCATTGCAAGCGGGATTGGGGCTGCGCTGGTGCTTATCGGACTGTATTTCGTGATCTTTGAACTGCCTCGTATGAACAATAAACTGGATATAGAATAGGGGAACATCAAAATGAACAAGGTATTGATCGTTATAAACGGAAAAGGTGGGGTTGGCAAGGATACGCTCTGTGACTTTGCAGCAAGGCATTTTAAGACAAGAAACATCTCTTCTGTCACACCCATCAAGGAGATCGCGAAAGCCGGCGGATGGAAGGGAGAAAAGGACGCCAAAGCGCGTAAGATGCTTTCAGACCTGAAAAAAGTATTTACGGAATATAACGAGCTTCCCACAAGATATGTGTGCGACGAGTACGAGGATTTCTTGAAAACAGACGAAGAGATCCTGTTTGTGCATATAAGGGAACCAAAAGAGATAGATAAGCTTAAAAGTGTGCTTCCGGGCAAATGCAAGTCGCTTCTTGTGACAAGGAAGAGCTACTCGCAAAACTGGGGCAATTCATCGGATGATGATGTAGAGGATTATGAATACGATCTGTATTACAGGAACGACCTGCCGCTTGGTGAAGCTGAAGAGGATTTTGCAAGGTTTTTAAGAGAAAAACTGGGCTAAGGGAGGAAAAGACCAATGAAATATATCCAGAATCTGACCGAAGGTGAAGACGTCAACGAAGTGTATCTGTGCAAGGCGGCTTCCATACGTGAAAAAAAGAACGGTGACGAATATCTCGATTTCAAGATTTCCGACAAAACGGGAGAGATGGACGCCAAAGCATGGGATCTTAATGCGGGTGTGGAGGATATCGAGCCGGGCATGTATATACGCGTGTCAGGAAAAGTGCAGAGTTACAAGGATATGCTCCAGCTTCGCGCAACAGGCGTGAAGAAATGCAAGGAGGGCGAGTACATTGAATCAGATTATGTACCGACCTCGACCTATAACATCGACACCATGTACAAGAGCCTCCTAAGCTATGTGGAAAGTGTTCAGGAGCCGCATCTGCATGCGCTGCTTGAAGAATTCTTTATAAAGGATACGGAATTCATCTCAACATTCAGAAAGAGCTCTGCAGCAAAGGTGATGCACCATGCTTTTCTTGGCGGCCTGCTTGAGCATACACTGAGTGTAACGCAGAACTGCAGGTTCTTTGCTGAGAAATACAAGATATTAAACCATGATTTAATAATTACTGCGGCGCTTCTTCATGACATCGGAAAGACAAGAGAACTGACAGCTTTCCCGGTAAATGATTACAGTGACGAAGGAAACCTGATCGGACATATCGTGATGGGTGTTACAATGGTTAATGAAAAAGCTGTCAACATACCCGATTTTCCGAAGCTCCTCTTGGATGAACTGAATCATTGCATACTGGCGCATCATGGAGAGCTGGAGTTCGGATCTCCTAAGAAACCTGAGCTTGCGGAAGCAATGGCGCTCAACTTTGCAGATAATATTGATGCAAAGATGCAGACTCTGCTTGAACTCTTTAATTCCAATGCTTCGAATGCGGGCGCGGAATGGATGGGATTCCAGAAGAGCTTTGACTCTAACATCAGAAGAACGAAGGTTTGAAATGGATTACAAGAAGAACCAGAAAGTTAAAATACGATTTAACGACATTGGGTCGGATGGCGAAGGAGTAGGTCGTGCCGGGGACGGTGCGGCCTTTTTTGTAAAAGGCGCGCTGCCGGGTGAAGAAGCGGAATGTACTGTGCTTAAGTGGAAGAAAACTTATGGGTATGCAAAGCTTGAGACGCTTATAACCTCTTCGAAAGACCGGAGAGAACCTTTATGTCCCGTTGCCGGAAAATGCGGAGGGTGTACGCTGCAGCATCTCGATTATAAGGCACAGCTTGTATGGAAGAAGGATAAGGTCAAAGGCTGCCTTGAAAGGATCGGCGGTTTTGAAGGTGTTGAAGTGCGAGACACCATCGGAATGGATAATCCGTATTATTACAGAAACAAAGCCCAGTTCCCAATTCAGACCGGAGAAAAAGTTAAACTTGGATTTTACGCGGGCCATACACATGCCGTTATCGATATTGACAACTGTATGATCCAGGCTCCTGTGATAAACGCGGTCATGAAGGTGTTCAGACAGTATGTGGAACAATATGGGATACCGGCTTATGATGAGGAGACCGGGAAAGGACTTTTGAGGCATATACTTATCCGGACCGGCTTTGGAACGGACCGGGTCTGCGTCTGTCCGGTGATCAACGGGAATGAACTGCCGAAATGGGAGCAGTTATGCGACATGATACGGCAGGAATGCGAAAAGTTAAAACACGAATTAACCACATTTGCGATCAATATCAACACCGATAAGACCAATGTTATACTTGGGAAAAAGGTTATCACACTGTTTGGAGAAGAATTCATCACCGATAAACTCGGGGATGTGGTCTATGCTGTTTCACCCTTGAGTTTTTATCAGGTAAACCCCGCACAGACAAAAAAGATATATGATACTGTAAAAGAATATGCCGGTCTTACCGGTTCCGAAACCCTGTGGGATATTTACTGCGGAGCGGGAACAATCGGTCTTTATCTTGCATCCGGAGTAAAGGAACTTATCGGTATAGAGATAGTTCCTGAAGCAATTGAGGACGCTAAAAGAAATGCAAAGCTGAACGGAGTACAGAATGCAGAATATTACTGCGGACCCGCAGAAGAAGTGTTGCCGGGGCTTGTGAAAGAAAAGCATAAGACCGCAGATGTGGCTGTAATTGATCCGCCCAGAAAAGGGTGTGATCCGGCTCTCCTTGAGACATTGCTCAAAGTAGAACCGGAAAAGATCATCTATGTTTCTTGCGATCCCGCCACGCTTGTAAGGAATCTTAAGATACTGTGTGCGGAAAAATACAACATTAAAGCCGTTCAGCCGGTAGATGCCTTCTGTCAGACGACACATGTGGAATCAGTAGTCTTAATGTCTCAAGAGGGGTCGAGGCAATAGAAATGCTGACGAAGAAAAAAGCATTATTGAGGGGAGAAATGAATACGAAAGACATTTTTGAACAGATAATAAAACAAGCAACAAAGGATGACACGCCTGTTTTTGAGAAGCCTTTTGATTCAATAAAACTGCAATTAAGATTCTATATGGAGGATATTCCTAATAATCCGCGTTATATGTATGATGCAGATGCTGTATTCTTCTACAATTGTGATGAGGTAATATGTAGATTGGAGGAAAAAGAACGCTGTGACTGTGCAGAGCGAGGCGATATAATGACATCGATATGGACTCCATTAACTTATTACTTAGGAATGAATGATGGGAAGATAATACAAAAAAACAATAAGAGTATTAAGGAAATTTTAAATTATAAAGATGAAAAAAGAAGGCAAGAAGCTTTTGAATTATTAAATCATTTATCTCAAAACTATGCATCGCGTGGAAATCTATTGTTACTGCCAAACACGACAAATACTGCGAATAGAAGAAATCTGAATCCGGATAAATTTACATATTGTGAAGATAAGATAGATCAATTTCTTTATTTTTGCCTAAAAGATGGTAGCCCTATTAGGCCATACTTCAATAATAATGATTATAATGTTAAGCAATGGATAAAATCAGAGAAACTAGAATGTATGTTTTCAGCTGATTTTTTCGATAAGGGTACTGTTGGTGAAGTAGATATTTCGATAGAAAACCTACAATCCATGATTAATTGTCAGGATAGGATAGAAAACTATAAGTATAAAGAATTGGATGATTTATGTTGGAAAACTTATTTTGAGAGGCTAAATAAGGTTATAGATTATAGAAACCAAGCTGGTATAATTCCACATATGCCATATACCTGGGACAATTAGTAGATTTGTTTTGTTATTCTGGCAAAATATGACCAGTTTAGTAAGACGGTTTATATTCATTTTTTCGTTTCGATGCATGTTGAGGTCGTGAGCCTTTTACAGCGAATGAGCAACACCCGGTCGAAAGAAGTTACTCTTGATGTTGATATGGATTATCATAGGATCAAGAGTGAAGGGTGATAAAATTTATGATCTTTGTATGACCGGGCTGCTGAAGGAGAAATTTGATGGAAATCATTGATTTTTATGCCAGTGATGACAAAAACCACTGGCTTTCCGAAATACAAAAAAGCGACTGGGGCGCAGGGAAATATTTGTATGAGCTGCTTCGTGATCAGAAACTGAAGGAGCTGTGCGGCGAATCGACCAAAGCGCTCCTTCTTATTGATGGTGATAAACTGATTTCCTTTTGTACATACGCTGAACAGGATGATGTACGGGAGCCGTCACTGACACCTTGGGTCGGCTTTGTGTATACATTCCCGGAGTATCGAGGAAAACGACGTGTTGGGAAACTGCTGGAATATGTTTATATGCTTGCAAAGAATGACAGACATAAGCATATTTACATCTCCACGGGCGAAACAGGGCTTTATGAGAAGTACGGATATCAATTCTGGAAAATCATGAAGGATGTCCATGGAGAGGACAGTCGTGTGTATAAAACAGATATTGTCTCAAAGGATTACAGTGAAGTACTTGGAACAACAGTGAGCGGAACGATTGACAGGCCATTGGGGAGTGCACATCCAAGACATCCGGAGATGGTATATCCCATCAATTATGGGTATGTTGACGGAGTGTTTGCCGGAGATGGAGCTGAACAGGATGTGTATGTATTTGGTGCGGATCAGCCACTGGAAACATATACCGGCAAGGTCATTGCTGTATATCATCGCCTGAACGATAACGAAGATAAGTGGATTGTCAGCTTAAATGGAGAAACAATTCAGGCAGAGGATATTCTGGAGGCCATCAGTTTTCAGGAACAGTATTTTATGGGAGAGTTATATACACTATGATCGATATTTCTAAGCTTAGCAAGAGGTAAGTTTCGCGTAGATTATGACGCTGAAGCAGGTGACAAGGTTTTGCTCAACGCTTTCCTGGGTCGATATCACAGACAGTAAACTCTGGCTAATGAATTCTAAAGGAAAAAAATGGCTGTCACGCTTCCGCAAAATGCGGGAGCTGCAATACCGTTGGCCGAAACCGACGGGTTTTTGCTGGCCCTGGAGGACGGCCTTTACACCTGCAAAGACAAAAAGGTTGAGCTATATAAAGACCTTAGGCAGGTATACAAGCCGTACTGGCACTCAAACGACGCAAAAGCGGACCCCCGCGGGAGGATATGGTTCGGTGCATCCGTAAAGGACAACGAGCATCAGGCCGGAGAGTACTTTTTAAGGTCGAAAACGGAGTGCCCGACGGTATGACCATCGATTCCGATGATAATCTCTGGGTAGCGATCTGGGGTGGGAGTAGGATCGAAAAAAGGTGCGGGAAAACGGGCAAATTGCTGGACATCATAGACATCCCCGCATTTCACGTCAGCTCCTGCTGCTTTGGAGATGAGGATATGGGGACATTATACATAACCAGCTCCGGGGATGGTCTTTTTGGAGAATACGAAGAATGCCTGTTCAGGTGCAGAACCAAAGAAACAGGCGCAGAACCGGATTTTGCGGTATTATGATCAAAATAAGCAAGCAGGGAGTTCTCAGAACATACAGGCATCCCTGTTCGTGCATTGGAAGACCGGGAGGTGTAACAATAGTTATGACTGAAACCAATGAGAAAACAAGAACGTTGAACCGATTGAGAATCGAATTTGCTTTTAAGCAAAAGAAGGGCTTGCCCTTTATTATGGCATCTGCAGTTTTGTGGACCGTTATGCTGATAGCCTTCCTGACAGATCTGAATCTGATGGCAAAAAACATCATAGCCATGGGCTGCTCTGCGCTGCTGATGCCCTGCGGAATACTTTTCGGCAAGCTTATCAGGGTCGACATATTCAGCAAAGAAAATCCGCTGAGCGGTCTTTCGATCGTAGCGGCGCTCAATCAGCTTCTGTATCTGCCTGTCGTTTTGTGGGTCATGTATACAGTTCCGGAAAAGATGATCATGGCATATGCTATCACTGTCGGAGCCCATTTCCTGCCGTACTACTGGATCTATTTTTCGCCTACATATTTTTACGCGTCAATCATTATTCCCGTAGTGTCGCTGATCTTGGGCATCAACTTCGGTCAGCCCGTTGTTTGTTTTGCTTTTGTGGGATTTGATATACTGATCTGCCTGTTACTGTGCCTTGAAAACAAGCAGGCAAAGGAGCTGTATTCATCGATCGCGGAAAAGGAACAAAATGCAACCATTAGCTGCTCGCAGCATGGAGATTAAGTTATGAAAAAAGAAGAAAAAACCAATGTAATGCGTGTCCTTGACAGCAAAAAGATCCCCTACGAGAGCCGGTCGTACACAGCCAATCCGACACTCACGGGCGAGGACATAGCAGAGATACTTGGCGAGGAAACTGATCGCGTGTTCAAAACCCTTGTAACGGTAGGGAAAAGCGGTGCTTATTACGTTTTTGCAGTACCCGTAAACAAAGGGCTTGACCTTAAAAAGGCCGCAAAAGCTGCGGGTGAAAAGGATATAAGCATGATAAAACAAAAGGAGCTGCTGCCACTTACGGGATATGTTCACGGCGGGTGCTCGCCTGTGGGCATGAAAAAGCAGTTTTCGACATTTATCCATGAAACCGCACTTTCGTACGACAAAATCTTTGTAAGTGCAGGGAAAGTGGGATTTCAGGTGGGACTTGCACCCGCC